>OHAA01000914.1_pt1 | contig 16842 bp, 17 predicted proteins | sample 1606051 | NCBI WGS metagenome assembly OHAA01 (sample SAMEA3541493, study PRJEB24748) | human gut metagenome | biome: human gut; feature: human-associated habitat; material: faeces | place: China | collected 2012
CTCAGACCTCACGGTCTGGGCGATTTTTCTGTCAAGGGAGTTTTTTTACAGCCCCTTTATATCATGTATGGGTAATAAAACTCGCTTAGAAGAGATCTACACTTCCAAAGAACTTGTCATTGATTACATAATATGCCTTGTACTCTTCCGGCTTTACATAAATATTTAATGTCTTAATGCATCCGGCACGATGTCCCTCAGCTACAAACTGTTTCTTTACCTTATCCTCAAGTTCTCCAAGATTTGCAGCATTCTGCTGATACTGAACAATGATTTCGGTCTTTGCCGGCTGTTTTTCTTTCTTTGCCTTTGTAGCAGCCTTTGCTTTCGTTGCAGCTTTCTTCACAACAGGTTCTGCCTTCTCAACAACAGCCTTTGTTGTTGCCTTTGCAACTTCTTTTGCCTTCTCTTCTACAACTTCTGCTTTCTTTGCTGCTGCCTCAGCAACATCCCCGACTTTTGATTCTACCTTTTTTGTAGCATCCTTAACCGCATTTTTAACTTCTGTCTTTCCCTCTGGTGTCTTCATCAGCTTCACGTCAGAAACTGCTTTGTTTAACTTCTTCTCCTGCATAATGATTCCTCCTAACCAGAATTATTCACATACTAAAAATTTTTCAATTGCATCAAGTGCTGCTTCTTCATCGGCACCCTCCGTCACAATATCAACCGACATTCCATCGGATGGATTAAACGCCATAATTCCCATAATGCTCTTTGCATTAATTCTGCGGTTATCGCTCTCCAACATAATATCGCTGTCGAACTGACATGCTACCTGAACAAGTTCTGCGATTGGATTGTCGTGTCCTTCTGACACATTAGAAACGATCACATTTTTCTTACTCATACGCTCTCCCTTTCCAAAACTGTATAACTCATTCTCAAATATATCTCACTTATCCAGGAATTGCAATATACGAACTTTATTTCTGTTAAATCTTCACGAATCATCCATAAAACCTTGTCCTTAATTGTTCATTTTTACAATGAAAATTAACGGTCCAAATAAGTAAAGAAAATGTATCCTGCTTTCCGGAACCAGTCATCCGCATCTTTATAACTTTTTGACCTCGTGGAATGGGTCTGCGGATCATAATAATAAATGCTTCCAGAGGTATATCCCGTCACTAATACGGCACTGTCTGTTCCGGTCATTGCAAATACCGGGCTGCCCTTGCTGACATAAAACAGAATCTCCTCTACTGTGCAGCCGGATATATCAAGAACAACTGAATCTTTTAATGTATTTTCAATCGCGCTTTTCGGGGTTCCTCCATTGTCAATCAGTTCTTTTACACTGAGCCCGTTTCCTCTGTAATTAAGCATGGCACTGACCGCCTGAACCACGGATGACGAACTCTTATCCGCATCGTTTACTTTCAGGCTGCTAAATGCCGTCTGTGCCGATTTACGCGCACGCATCCATACATACTGCTGCTTGGAATCCACCACAACTCCCATATGATTATTGGCGCAGACGATGGCATCCGCGATCTCATCGGTTGCAAGCAGCACATCACCTTTTTTGTACACATAAAAGTATTCCTGCGACTCCTTATTTTTCACGGAAACATCACGCGGATTTTCGAGTAAAACAGATTTGGAAGTCAGCATTTTAATTTTGGATGCATCTGCCCCATTTTTCATCATAAGCTGGTACTGTGTTTCCTTGCGATCTGTCACGGTTGATCCCACGGTAACTTTTTCTTCCGTGTCTCCCTCACGGTTCATGATCGCATCGGCTCCTGCAGCCACATAATGTCCGCCGGACTTTTTGATCAGATGAATGGTAATTGTATAATCCTCCACCGAAATGGAACCGATACTTCCCCTGGACGGTTCATACGTCTTTAAGATACTGTGTGAATTTTCGGAAGTATCCATGATGGTTAAATTTTTCATCGGGAAAACCGTATTTCCCGCTGCTGCAACCATCACCTTATCTTTCTTTGCTGCTCCGTAAATAAAATCTTCATCGATAAACCCAAGCGGAAGAATATACGCTCCCTTTTTTGCCTTGATATCATAGACAGAAGCATTTTTCAAATTCATCAGGTGAATCACATCGCTTTTGTATTCTTTGTCGCTGTCTACCCACGCAAAATACTGATTCGATTCCGAAACTTTATAACAGCTTTCTTTCAGATCTTTCACAAGCACTTCCGGAGTCCGCTTGTCCGTATCTATACTGTAAAGTTTCTGATCCATGATCAGGTAAAATGTCCCCTTTTCGTTCACATACATTAACTGCCCCATCTGTGCTTTGAGTATTTCATAGGAAACATCCGACGGAATAAAAATTTCTTCCTCTATAGTGTGTACCAGACCATCATAATGATATACTGCCGTGCCCACTTCGCCTTCATGATCCCCACGGTTCATATATCCATATACAACAAAATCAATACTTCCCGCTTCATCCACACGGGCAATTTTGATATCATGCTGATCCCAGTTATCCCTCGCATTGATCCCCTCTGCCCCAAGGAAACTGAATACCTGTACAATCTTATTATTTACACGGTCAAAGCACCAGAGTTCTCCCTGCTGTACAAACGCGATCACATCTCCGGTCTCACTTACAGCATATTCAATATTTTTGTCACGTATGCCAAGCTGGATCTGATTATTATCTGTAATAAACCGGTTTTCCCCACGGAAAATCTGATTTAAAGTACGCTCAAAATTTAAGACATACATACGGGATTCCGTCATACGCAGACGATAATATTCTTCCACATTATAATACTCGGTTTCCCCGCCGGTTCCTTTGGTGGTCACCACATACCGGAGTGTGATCACATCATAGGAATCATTGATTTCCTTGAAAGACGCCTCGAGTTCTCCCATCTGCTCCGGTTTTAAATCTGCCCAGGTAATCTGGTTTAAGGTACAGCTTAAATCCACATAATTGAGCGTGCTGGTATCACCTGTTGCCGCGTCCATATATTTCGGAATAAATTTATTTGCATCATCCCGGAATGTATATTCATGAAATTGCAGTGCAAAATCCATACATGCCTGAGTATCATCGTTTTGTGTCTGCATCAACCGGGTGTAATACCGGATCTTATTTTTTCCTGAAGCAAGAATAACAATCAGTTCATATTCTTCCCCTTTTCCGAGGATATTCTGGATTTTCAGGTTTGCAGAGATTTCATCATTTTTTTCTTTGATCTCCTGTGCATTTCCCTTTGCAACCAGCCGGGAATCATCAAGACTCCGGATTTCATAAGCAATGCCTCTGATTTTTTGTCCATATGTATTAATTTTCAGCGGAAGCAGTCGTGTATGGTCTACCGGCACAATTCCATCCCGCATCTTTGTAATATTCATTTCCGATACGTATCCGTGCAGCTGTGCCACGCTGTTATTTCCTTCATAAAACTGGACGATGGGAAGGGTTGCCTCCTTCATCGCCGTTGTCATATCTTTATTATCCTGATTGGTTATGATACTGAAAACAAACAGTGCTGCCAGAAAAAGCCCTGACAGCACCACTGGTTTAATTACTTTCCTGTTCATTTATCTTTTCCTTCTTACTATGGCTGTAATTTCCGCCGTTACATCCATCTCCTGCATCTGCGATGCCGGCAGCGCCGTTTGCACATTTCCGCACCAAACAGCACACCGATCATACTGCAAAGCCACGGATTCCCACATTCCCGTTCCTGTGTTGTCATAGTTTCTCCGGCGATAGAAGCCGGAACCATTTCGAAATATGATGCCGCCTGCATGTTTCCTTCGATCCGGTTCTCTTTCTTTTTCTGCACTTCGGACAGCTTCCGGTAAATTCCATCAATTTCCATCTGTATCATCAGGCGGTCCGGTTCCTCATCGTAGATGCGGCTTCCCTCATATTCCAGCTGGTCAAGCCTCTGTTCCACCAGCTCCATGATCTCTTTTGTCTCTGCCGGATAGTACTGTTTCATTCGTTCCATATCTTTTTCATATTCCATCTCTGTCAGGTACATACTCTGCATCGGATATGTCATATAAAACGGAATCTTTGGGTAAAAATCGTTTGAATAATCCACTTGCATGCTCCATCCTGTCATCATTATAGACTATGCCATGCAACGGTTTTTTGTGCTTATTTTCCTACTATTTTTAAGCATATCTGCTCGTATTCCGGATAATTTTTGTGCCGCATTTCCGTTTCCAGTACTCCCTGTGCATTCTTATGGAAATGATATAAATTATACACACCCTTACGGTAGGCATAGTCCTCTCCATTATCCTGAAAATGATCGTAAGAAGCCTCTCCCGGAGTTGTCAGCAGATACAGCGTACGGTACGGCTTTTCTCCAACATACGCCATTTTTTCATACATCGGGATCATCGTTCCTTCTTTCAGATACATCGGGCACAAATCAATCGGTGCATCCCGCAGGAAATACTTTCCTCCGGTAATTTTCTCTCCGGTCCAGTAATCATACCACTCCCCTTCCGGCAGATACACCATTTTCTTCGTGGCTCCCTGCTCCAATACCGGGGCAACGAGGAGATTTTCTCCTACCAGGAACTCTCCATTGAGGTTATAGGTTTCCGGGTCCTTTGGATAATGCAGAACCAGAGGACGCATAACCGGAAGTCCAGTCTGTTCTCCCTGATAAAACAGATCATACAGATACGGAAGGAAACGATAACGCATCTTTACATATTTTCGATAGATTCCCACCACCTGATCATCAAACTGCCACGGCTCCTGTCTGCGTGTTCCCTGACAGGAATGATTTCGAAACAGCGGAGAAAATACGGCAGCCTCGATCCACCGGGTCAGAAGTTCTGGGGTCGTATCCGCACCGAATCCGCCAATGTCGGTTCCGGCAAACGCAAATCCGCTCATACCGAGATTACACAGCTGCGGCACCATCATCTGCAGATGCGACCACAGACTCTGATTATCTCCGGTCCACACGGTCGCATATTTCTGTGTTCCTGCATACGCTGCACGTGTGATAACAAACGGACGCTTATCGGAAAGTTTCTGCAGTCCCTCAAAGGTCGCACGGCTCATATAATGTCCATATACATTGTGCATTTCCGCATGATTTGTCGTACGCTCCTCATCATGAAATACAACATCCTGCGGCAGCTCGCCACGGAAACTTGCCGGCTCATTCATATCATTCCATACACCGTCCACACCGATGTCGACCAGAAACTTATGGTGTTTTCCCCACCAGTCGCGTACTTTGCGGCGTCCAAAATCCGGATAATTTGCATCTCCCGGCCAAACCTCATTGACATAGGTAGTTCCCTGTGTATCGGTCGCAAAATATCCGTTCTCTTCGCCTTCTTTACACATAAAATAGTCCGGATCGACTTTGGTTCCCGGATCAATGATCGTTACCGTTTTAAAGCCCTGTTTTTTTATTTCCGCAATCAGATCCCCAGGTTTTCCGTACTTTGCATCATTCCATGTAAACACACGATACCCATCCATATAATCAATGTCAAAATGAATGGCATCACACGGAATATCCAGATCACGGAAATGTTCTGCCACATCACGGATATCTTCTGCGCACTGATAGCCCCAGCGACTCTGCTGGTATCCAAGCGTCCATCGCTGCGGCAGCGGTGTCCGCCCGGTCAGATATGTATATTCTTCAATCAGATCCGTCAGTTTTTCTCCACCCAGGAAGTACAGATCCAGATTGCCATCATCCGCGCCGTAAAAATAATATTCCGGATTTTCTTTGCCCAGATTGAGATAGCTGTGGAACGTATTATCAAAAAACATGCCATATACGTCATTCTTTTTCTTGCAAAAGAGCACCGGAATCGACTTGTACAGCGCATGATAGTCCTCATTGTGTGCCTGTGGAATATCGGAATTCCAGTTCTCATACTCATAATTTTTTTTATTCAGGAATCCGGTCTTATCACCCAGACCGTAAAAATCATCCCCCTCGTCCAGATCAAACATCATCTGTACCGGATAATCATGTGCGCCCAGATTCGACGTATCATGCCCTTCCGACTCCAGAATCTGTTTCATCTGCTCACTGACTTCCCCGCAAACACTTCTGCCCTGCCGGTGTGTCCGGACAAGCGGAGTCCCGTCCGGTCTCGTAATCACCATTTCCAGATTTTCTCCAAACTGCATCCGGATCTTATCGGTTGCAATTACCAGATCTTCTCCTTTTTGCTCTGCCGTCAGTTCTGTCGCAACCGCCTTGTCTCCATCAATGGCCTTAGAATAATGTTCCTTTGTTCTGTAAGGCACAAAAATATTGACAATATCATCCCTTATGGCTTTCACCACCAGTTTTTGCTGTTCATACTTCACACAAATCTCATTTCCATCCTGTCGGAAGGACATAATTTTTCCTGCTGTACTCATTGTTTCCCCTTTCCGTTACTCTGTTTCCTGCGTTGTTGTATCCGGTTCCTGATCGGTAACATAGTCTGAACTGACATATCCTTTTTGTCCGTTATATTCTGCCTGCACCCATCCATTTTCTTCTCCCAGCAGTGTCAGCTTCGTTCCCGTCACGAGAACGGTAAGAATTTCACTGTCTGTATTCGGCTCTGCACGGAAATTTACGCCATCCGTGCTTGTCCATACACTCTGTCCGTCTTCGTCCAGCGGCTGTTCCGTTACCGGTGGCAGATTGCTGTTGTCTGCCGGCGGTGCATTATTTGTGATTTCCGTTTCCGGTGTCTGGTTTTTCCCTGCATTCCGCCCATGAAGCCATACGATAAGTGTTATAATTCCTGCGAGCAGTGCTGCGCAGATTATGGCAAAAATAATTCTGGCAATAATGACGTCTTTTCTGTGACTTGCTTTCATGATCGTTGTCCCTCCCCTTCATCTTCTGTACATATAATTGTGGTTTTCCCTGGATCTACCTTGTCTTTTTCCAAAATCAGTTTTCCAATCTTATCCGCCCGGATGATTCCGCCGGAAGGATTAAGCACACTGTCCACGGTATTTACAATCTGTGCATCCACCGTGGAATACTCAAATGCCAGTGTCGTATTAATCAATTTACAGTTCACCATTTTCAGATTTTCTATATAACACATGCCCTGCAGGCTCTCAATCGTACAGTTGACAAGTGTAAGATTTCTGGCATTCCATCCCAGATATTCTCCCGAAATAAAACTGTCATACACAGTAACATGATTGCTGTTCCAGAATGCATCTTTGGAAAGCATGCGTGCATGATGGATCTCCATGTTTTCCACACCATCAAATGAATAATTTCCAACCAGTTCAAAATGATCCAGCTGCATATTTTTACAATTCATGGCAAAATAATCCCCGTGCGCCTGCACATAGGACAGGTTTACATCGGTACAGTTCCAGAGGGTTTCCTCTGCATTCGGGAAATTTACATTGGTCAGGGTTACTCCCCTGCAACGGCGGAAATTTTTTGGTGCTTCTACAATGGAATCTCTTACCGAAATATCATCGGTATACCATACCCCGGCCCGCGCCATGTCAAACCAGGTACATTCCTTTACATCGACATGTTTGCAATACCAGAGCGGATATTTCCACCGGAACAGACAATTATCCAGATAAAGACTGCTGCTCTCCTTCAACGGGGATTCCCCATCCTCAAACACACTGTCATATACCGCCAGATTTTCAGACTGAAACAGTGCGCGTTCTCCTGTTAATTTCTGCTGACGAAGCACCTGCCGTGCCGTGTCAAATTTATCGTTACTCATTTTTTATTCCTTCTTTTTCAGCTTGTAATGATTGGGTCTACTGGTTATTTTACCACGAGATCACCGGAACATTCAAGTATGCTACTCTAACAAAAGCTCCTCGACCGTGACAAACGAATATCCCTGTTTCTGCAAGGTATCTATGACCGTAAATGCCGCCTGTACAGATGACGCCGAAGCATCGTGAAGCAGAATAATATCCCCCGGCTTAGTATCCTTTAAAACTCTCTGAACCACAGTATCCGCATCGGTCGTTGCCCAGTCCCGCGGATCTACATTCCACAGTACTTCGATCAGATTTACCTGCGCATCCAGTTCCTTCTGCCAGCATCCGTAAGGTGGACGGATATATCCTGCATATTCTCCCGTCACATCATAAATCGCCTTCTGTGTTTTTTCAATCTGCTGCAAAGTGCATGCCGTTCCCACTTCCTTAAAATTAACATGTTTATAAGAATGAACACCGATCAGATGTCCGTCATCATGCATCCGTCTGACGACATCCGGATACTGTTTTACCTCTTCTCCCAGCAGAAAAAAAGTGGCTTTTACACCACGTTTTTCTAATCCGTCCAGCAATTTCGGTGTATATTCCGGATTCGGCCCGTCATCAAAGGTAATTGCAACTGTTTTCATTTCTTTCTCCACTTTCTCCGGCTGCAGTGTCATTGTACTTACAACAGCCGCTGCGTTTCCAATGCTGTATGACAGGAAAAGAAACAGTGCATACCCCACATATCTTTTCCATTGTTTTTTGTCTGCCATTTCATACCACACAAATTTCCTGCTTAGTATATCGTATGAATTTAATCATAAAAAATATGTTGTCCTTATTCTGAATCATAAGTTTCCCTGCTGATGCCCTCCCCGAGCATCATCCGTTCCTCATGCTGCATTTCTTTTTCCCGGATGGCGCGTTCATAACCGGTCAATGCTGCAAACGGAGAAAACTGTGCGGCCCGGTCTTCCGATGGCATCTGCGGATGCTTTTTCGAAACCGGATGCGGCAGATCTATGATGTCATCATAACGATGCGTATTTTCCAGCCGGTTCATGCCCGATGTCCTCCAATCTGTCCGTTGCGCTGCCGCATGGTTGCCCCTTCTTTGAAATTGGTTCCTTTTAAAATGGCATTTTTCCCATAACGCTGCTTAATGGAAAGCATGGCTTTCTGCATCTGTTTTTCCTTCTGCAATGCCTGCTTTTGTGCCTTCTGTTCCTCGGTTTCTTCCGCAAAATCAAACAGGCTCATCTGCTCATACGTCTGTTCTTTTTGTGCCTCCTGCTCTGTGCGTACATGGCATGCCGTAACATAGATCCTGCGGATCAAAAGATCCGGATTTATAATTCTGTCATATAATTCCAGTGTTTTTTCTACTACCGTAATGGCAGAAGATGTATGATTTTGCAAATTTGCCGTCCCATGCGCATGCTTTGGAATCTTTCTTCCGTAACGATCCGTAGTCACTTCCCCGTGATATCTTTTTGCCCGCACCGGGTCTGTCAGATTTTCGATATCATAGCCAACCGTCAGCACTATCTGATCCGTCACGAATCCATGCTCCACCAGATCCAATACCAGCTGGTCTGTCATTTCCTGCACAACAATCCTTGCTTTATCTGCCGGGTAAGGACACTGCAATACCTGTCCCGATCCGGAACTGTTCGCCTGCGGACGATACGCTTTGATCTGTGCAATCGTGCACGGTTCGTACCCCCAGGCATGATCAATCAAAAGTTCTGCATTCACACCAAACAGTTTGTAAAGCAGATCCTCATTATAATAATCTGTTTCTTTTCCGATGGAGCAGCGCGCCACATCTCCCATGGTATACATTCCGTTTTCTGCCAGTTTCTTCGCATATCCCGGTCCGACACGCCAGAAATCCGTGATCGGCCGGTAGTCCCAAAGCAGTTTACGGTAACTTTTTTCATCCAGCTGGGCAATGCGCACACCGTTTTCATCCGCATCGATGTGCTTTGCCACAATATCCATTGCGATTTTGCACAGATACAGGTTGGTTCCGATCCCGGCAGTGGCCGTGATCCCAATGTGATCCTGCACATCCAGAATGATAGTCTGCGCCAGCTGATAAGCTGTCATTCCATAGGTTTTCAGATAATGTGTCACGTCCATAAACACTTCATCAATCGAATATACATGAATATCTTCCGGCGCCACATATTTCAGATATATATCATAGATCCGCGTACTGTATTCCACATAAAGTGCCATCCGCGGAGGTGCCGCAATATACGACAATTCCGGCTCACCGGTTTTTCGGCTGCGGTTTACCTGTTTTACTTTCTGAACCACTTCAAAAAGCCTGGCTCTTCCCGGAATCCCATATTTTTTCAGGGATGGAGAAACTGCCAGGCAGATGGTTTTTTCCGTGCGGCTTTCATCCGCCACCACCAGATTGGTGGTCAGCGGATCAAGTCCACGCTCCACACATTCTACGGATGCATAAAATGATTTCAGATCAATTGCGATATACTGCGGCATACCTTTCCTCTCCCCAAACAGACATTCGTGTATGCTCTCATTATATCAAAATCCGATAAGATTGCAACGCTATTTACATTCCGTCACAAACACTTCACATTTCTCTAAAATCAGCTTATTTTCAGCATTTGTTCGTTTTTTATTTGATAAAAGTACCTTTTTTGCCGGAACTTCCCAATCCAGTTCTATGGTATCTGTTCCAAAATTTGCCGCTACCAGAACCCGGCGCCCTTGCAGGATGCGGTAATATGCCATTACGTGATCTGCATTCTCATATGCCGGCTCAAATTTTCCATAAGTAAACAACTCCCGATATTCCCCGGATTTGCGCAATGCGATAAGTTTTCTGTAATAATGCAGAACCGAATCCGGCTGCTCTTCCTCTTTTTCCACATTGATCACCGGATAATTATCATTGACTTTCAGCCATGGAGTTCCCGAGGTAAAGCCCGCCTGCGGCGCATCCTTCCACTGCATCGGCGTCCGTGCATTGTCCCTGCTCATGACCGAACATACGGCAAGTGCTTCTGCATCCGAAAGTCCGGCCTCACGCGCCATCCTGTACTGGTCTTTGGTACTGATATCATCGAATTCATCCACACTGTTCCATCTGGCATTCTGCATGCCAATCTCCTGTCCCTGATAGATAAACGGAATTCCACGCAGCAGAACACTTACTGTACCAAGCATCTTTGCCCCGTCCGCATTTTGCGCATAATCCGGCAGAAAACGGGAAACGCCGCGCGGCTCATCGTGATTTTCAATGATATTTGCCTCGAACCCGACATTCTGTACCCGCATCTGGGAATCTGTGATTGCTTTTTTCCACGCATCAAAAGAAATTGGTGGCGCATCGTACCATCCGTGTTTCCCGTCACTGAGCATATGGGCGCTGAAATCAAAAATTGTAGAAAAATGTCCATTTTCTCCAATAAAGTCCGGCAGGTCTTCCACCCCAATGTTAAATACTTCCCCTACCGTAAATGCATCCTTTTTGGCAAATGTATGATTCTTTAAATCTTCAAGCAGCTCATCGACACCTTCTACATTTTCGACCATACGCCAACAGCTTGCCAGTCCATCGTCACCATCCGGCTCCATATCCGGAAATGCCAGATCTTTTTTAATATTGATGATCGCATCAATCCGAAAACCTGCCAGTCCTTTGTCCAGCCACCAGTTGATCATCCGGTAGATTTCTTCCCTCAGTTTTGGATTTTCCCAGTTTAAATCCGGCTGCTCCTTTGCGAACATATGGAAATAATATTTGTCCGATCCCGGTACCGGCTCCCAGCAGTTTCCCCCGAAATAAGAACGGTAATTGCTCGGTGGATTTCCATTTTTTCCCTTCCGGAAATAAAAATAATCGGCATACGGTCCGTCCGGATCCGCCAGTGCTTTCTGAAACCATTCATGCTTGTCGGAGCAGTGATTGACAACCAGATCCATAATCAGATACATATCTCTCTTTTTGGCCTCCGCAAGCAGTTCGTCGAATTCCTCCATCGTTCCGAATTCTTCAGCGATTGCATAATAGTCCGAAATATCATAGCCCTGATCCACAAACGGGGACTTATAGATTGGAGAAAGCCAGATAATGTCAACTCCCAGCTCCTTTAAATAGTCCAGTTTGGAAATAATGCCCCGCAGGTCACCGATCCCATCTCCGTTTGTATCGCAAAAACTCTTTGGATAAATCTGATATGCCACCTTGTCATGCCACCATTTTTTCTGCATGTCCATGTCCTCCTTCGCCTGTATCTCCATGTCCTTTGACAATTTGTTTCTGTAACATTATACTGTCATTATAGTTTGGAATTTCAAAATTATCTTGCATAATTCTTACTTTTTATAACACAATACTGCTCTCATAAGACAAAGGAGAATTTTCCATGAAACGGTTACAGACACTTGCCCTTGAACAGAAAGAAGATGCCCGTCACGGTGACGCGACCTTCCCCATACAGAAATATATCACTTCTTTAAAGCCGGATTATCCGGTCGTGACAACGCACTGGCACGAAGAGGCTGAATTTACACTCATCACCGAAGGAGATGCCAGCTACCAGATCGACCTTACTTCCTACGCTGTGGAAAAAGACGATCTGATTTTTATCCCGCCTCTGTTGCTGCACTCGGTTTCCCGCGGACAGTCTGCGCTTTACCAGTCCGAAACCTATGTGTTTCACATGAACTTTCTTGGTGGAAATGCGACCGATATCTGCTCCACCCGTTATCTGATGCCACTGACCAATGAAGAACTGTCGGTTCCGTGTCTGATCCGTCCGACCCATCCGGCTTATGTATCTCTGCGCAAAATTTTTGCACAGATCAGTTCTCTCTTTGCAAATCCGGTTGAGGGATACGAACTGGCCATTAAGGCATTACTGCTGCAGGTTATTTTCCTGCTCCTGCAGTACCGTACCCCGGACGGGAAACGATCTGTCGACACCGCAAACGCCTCTGAAAAATTAAAAACCGTACTGGACTATATCCATCTGCACTATGCCGAGCCGCTTACGGTTGCCGGTCTCGCTGCCCAGTGCTATTTCAGCGAATATTACTTTATGCGTTTTTTCAAAAAACACATGAACATGACCGTAGTGGAATACCTCAACAATCTGCGATTAGAAAAGGCTGTAGAACTGTTTGAACAGGGAAACACCTCCATTCTGGAGGTCTCTCTCGCCACAGGATTCCACAACCTTTCCTATTTTCATAAAATTTTTAAACGGAAATTCCACATGACACCCAGAGAATTTCTGAAAAAACTATCGTCTTTTTAAAAGCCCGTCACAAAAAGCCCGATATTTAATGCTGTAACTACAATTGCAATTGCCCAGAGAACCATTTTAAGTCCGGTACTGTTTGCATACTTTCCCATCACTTTTTTGGACGAGGTAAGATAAATCTGCGTAAAAATAGTGATCGGAAGCTGTACTGCAAGAAGCATCTGGGAATAAATCAATCCCTGAAACGGAGACCGGATCAGCAGAATGATAAGCGCTGCCGGAATCATCGTAATCAAAACACCCTGTCTGGTTTCTTTCGTCGCAATATCATAAGGTTTATTAAAAATTCCGGAAAAAATCGTTCCTCCCGCCATCCCTGCGGTAATACTTGAAGAAAGCCCGGCAAGTAAAAGGGCAATGGCAAAAATCACCGTTGCTTCATTTCCAAGCAGTGGTGTCAGCATATTTCCCGCAGTCGTCAGATCATCCACCTGGTTTTCCCCTCTCTGATAAAACGTCGCCGCCGCCATGAGAATCATGGCGCTGTTAATCGCCCATCCGATGATCATGGAAAACAGCGTATCCTTAAATTCAAATTTCAATTGTCTCTGAATCACCGCTTCTTCTTTCAGATTCCACTTCCGGCTCTGAATGATCTCCGAATGTAAAAACAGATTGTGCGGCATGACAACCGCGCCAAGCACGCTCATGATAACCGGCATCGCATGCGATGGAAATACCGGTTTTACCCATCCTGTGGCGGCAGCTCCCCAGTCAATTTTCACCATACAGATTTCAATTAAAAAGCAAAAACCAATCAGAGAGACAAAAAGCATGATCAGTTTTTCGATCCTTTTATATGCATTGGTAAATTCACAGAACAAGACCACGACAAGGATCAGCATGCTACCCTCTTTAATCGGAATGTGGAACAGCATCTGCAGTGCAATGGCACCTCCTAAAATCTCTGCCATCGCAGTCGCAATGGCAGCGGCTACTGCCGTTACAAGAATCACATTCTTCAATGTCCTGTTTATGTAACGGCTTGCTGCCTCGGACAGACACAATCCCGTCACAATCCCCAGATGTGCTGCATTGTGCTGTAAAATAATCAGCATAATCGTTGAAAGAGTTACCATCCAGAGCAGGGTATATCCATATCCCGATCCGGCTGCAATATTGGATGCCCAGTTTCCCGGATCAATAAACCCGACTGTTACCAGCAGTCCGGGGCCGATAAACTTCAAAATATTTAAATTGTCTTTTTTTTCTTTCCTGTTATTTTTATTCATACATCAGAAATCCTTTCTTTTCATACTATTCACGCAGTTAGTTTTAACTAACTGCATAATACACAAACATTGAACTTGTGTCAATGAAACGGCATTTTATTCCCGTTTTTTTATGCATAATTATTATTGACATGCGTACCAATATATCATAGTATTTATTTATGTTAGATATAGTTTCCAATACTACATTAGTTAGTTTTTATTTATACATTGTAAGAAAGGAGATTTTACTATGCAATTAACAATTCGGGAACCCGGAAGCGCCATCACACATTTTATCGGCTGCCTGATGGCTTTGATCGCAGCCTCACCACTTTTAATAAAAGCTCACGGAAATGCAACCTATATGCTTGCCATGACAATTTTTGCCACAAGTATGGTTTTATTGTACGCGGCAAGCACAATCTATCACAGTATCTGTCATGTATCTACCAAAGTACTCCGGAATTTTCAGAAGCTTGATCACATGATGATCTTCGTTCTGATTGCCGGATCTTATACCCCTGTCTGCATGATCATCCTGGGCGGCAGAATTGGATATACCCTTCTGGCTCTTGTATGGGGAATTGCAGTGGCAGGAATCATTGTCAAAGGACTCTGGATCACCTGTCCGAAATGGTTTTCTTCCATCATTTACATTGCCATGGGCTGGACGTGCCTGCCGGTATTTGCCCGGCTGTGGACGGATCTCCCGCATGCCGCATTTGGCTGGCTTTTAGCGGGCGGCATCATCTACACCATCGGTGGTGTAATCTATGCTCTGAAACTTCCGGTATTTAACGCACTTCACAAATACTTCGGCAGCCATGAAATTTTCCATCTGTTCGTGATGGGTGGAAGTGTCTGTCACTTTATCTTTATGTATCATTATGTAATATGATCATTTATTTTCTGTCACTGTTCGCAGGTCTCCCTGCGAACAGTAACTATTTTTCCACTTTTGTGATCTGCTCTGTGGTGCAGTCATAAACATATTCTATTACCGGATCTTCTTCGGAACCGGACAGTTTCTCTGAACTTACTGCAAATGTTATCTTCTTTGCAGTAAATTCTTCCGGAATAATATAGCCATTTTCGTCATCAACATTCTGTGTGAATAACAGTTTATTATTCTTTCCGTTCCGGTCACAGCGATACACATTCATCTTATTCATGTGTGTTCCACCTTCCGGATAGGTCGCATAATAAACTTTACCATCTGCAATCCGTGCTCCGGTAGTATCGGTTCCAAGCTTCTTTTTTGCTCCCCCTGTTTTACCATGGTATGCTTTCGGTTTCAAATGGGTTAAGAAAAACGTAAGAATTTTCCATATTTTCACAAAAAACGGCTGATGCCTGCATAAAGCTGTTCAAATTTCATATACTGTTTCTAACAATTATAAAACCGTGAGGAATCTATGTCTTTAAAAACCAATCTGTTCCGTTTTATTTTTATTTCTGTACTGGGTGTTCTTCTCCATTTCACCTATGAATGGTCCGGAGATAACGCTGTCGTCGGGTTATTCTCAGCTGTAAATGAGTCCACCTGGGAGCATTTAAAACTTTTGTTTTTCCCGTTTCTGCTTCTGACCATCCTCGAAGTGCTGCTCCGCGGCAATATGCTTCCGGAACAGTTTCTCCCGGCAAGAATTCTCGGTATCCTCGCCGGAATGGGCGGGATTGTGGTCGGATTTTATACGCTGCGGGGTGTGCTTGGCCGAAACTACGATGCTTTAAATATCGCTTTGTATTTTGCAGGGGTTCTTCTGTCATTGTTTGTCGAAAACAAACGGTATCGCAAGTCTTCTCTTCTGTCGACGAAAGCCGCAACCGCTGTCCTGCTGTTGCTTACGGTTGCATTTTTCGTGTTCACCTATTGCCCGCCGGATATTGGATTGTTTTGGGATCCTACAGTCGGCCTTTGATGGTGTAGTGCTACCACAGTCTCATCTGTACTTTCGTTGTCCCGATCCACACCCAATACATTTCTGCCATTCATATATATCGGAAATTTAAACCGGAGACCTTTTAATATTCTGCCATCCTTTTGCTCTTCCTCATAGATAAATACATCGGACAGAAAACTCTTCAAAAATGTCTTCTTTTCCAGATCTGTAAATTTATCATACAGCTTATCAAAGAATAAAAGGAACTGGTAAACATTATCTTCTGAGATTTTGTCCTGCCTGATATTATAAAGTCTTGTTTCGACTTCTTCTATGGCATTCTCAATATCGGTGATTTCATCATACAGCTTATCAAGTCGTTCCTGCATGTCATTGTACTTTTTATCATAATTCTTATCAGATACAGATAAATGGTCCATCTGGTCTGCAAGCTTATTCTTTGCCCCTGTTGTCTGGCTCAATTTGTCTTTTAAACCATCATATTCTCTGTCAAGCTCCGACGTATCAATACTACCTCCTATTTGCTTTCGGATTTCTTCCTCGAACTTTGGATTCGTAACAAATTTACGGATTATCTCCTCTACCGCCGCATTGATCTTGTCTTCATTCCACTGTCTCTTATAGGTACAGCGGTGACCGTCAACCAGTTTTCTATGCTTGCATGCATAATAGAAATAATCCTTGTAATAACCTCCATCCGGATGCTTCTTGCGGTTTACATTGCCATACATACC
>OHAA01000928.1_pt1 | contig 16730 bp, 10 predicted proteins | sample 1606051 | NCBI WGS metagenome assembly OHAA01 (sample SAMEA3541493, study PRJEB24748) | human gut metagenome | biome: human gut; feature: human-associated habitat; material: faeces | place: China | collected 2012
TGGATACTCACCACACTACCCACAGCAGAATAAAGGTGTGCATAATCTTTCTGCACATCTTCTTTCCGCACCCGAACCAGTACTTTGATTCCCTCACCGGAAATACTGATAAACGAAATACAAGTAAAAGGTAAAGAGCGTGTCAGTTCCAACACCTCCTGTGTCCGTTCGCCGGTATGGTCCAAGTCAATGCACAACAGCCCGCTATGCACCGACAAACACTGTACCGCATGCCCTCCCCGGCAAATGCCGGCGGGTACAATACAAGGCATTCTGTCCTTTACGGCTTGTGCTTCGGCTTCAAGCCCCGGTAGAGCTTTCAACCGGCGATACTCCTGTACCTGCCGGCAATAGCGGTCGCTACGCACCGTATCTACAAATTCCCGAATAGTAATAGTACGTGATGTTTTACTCCGCACGCCCGGAAACTCAGAGACGGAACCGGGAAATTCCGAATCTACGATTTGTTTTTGATCTGTATCCTTCATCTTTTCAATGTTACAGCATCAGGCAACAGGCACTATTGTCGCTGCCACTGTAAAGGAAAACATAATAAAACAAATCGCCCTGAGTTTTTGTACACTTTCATTTCTTAATCATCTCACTTTCAATGATATAAAAATCAAAAGTGTACATTTCACATATTCACATCTTTTAATTATTTATTCTGCTTCTTACAAGCCATATTTAATTTTTTCCCTTTTTCTCTTTCTTTCTTCTTCCCCTTCCTCATAGTCCAACAAAAGCTTATTGAGATTCTTCATTACACGCTTCACTATCCTGCCCCCCTCATCACTTAGCAACTTATTCTCTGCCAGATCAGCACAAAAAGCGTCCAAATTCCTCAACTTCTTTAACTCAGTAATATTAATTTTAAGTCGTTCTTCCAAAACTTTACCCGTCTATCCTGTTGTCATATTTCATTTCAGTTTGCATCAGGTTAAGCTCGAGATATCCACAAAGGATAGACAGGGGGAAGACCTGTAGTAACACAATGACTACTTATGCATAGAGAAAATACATTATCAATTATGACAATCCCAATGATTTTTGCATGAATTGCCATAGTCAAATAAATTACTCTGCAAAAGTACTAAAGTTTAGTCTTCCAATACGCATACATGATCATTTTCTGCAGGCAATTTATAATAAAAGCCTACACGGATGAAGTCTTACTTTATTCTTATCAATCATTCATTTTCTTTATTCCGTTTACTTAATAAGTATGCTCGCACGTTGGTCATTGAGTATATACAAGTTTTCTAAATGCTTATTGATGATGGCTTCACCACCTCCTACTTGTATACGGTTGCCACCTTCGGCACCAAAGCCCCCCAATGCCGCCGAGCGCACATCGGCTACATAGCCGGGTGAGCGTCCTTTCACATATGTATAACCAAAGAAGAGAGGAGTCACATCGGCCAGTCTGGCTTTCTCCTTCCATTCCAATTGAAGTTGTACGAACATCTCACCGGGGCAAACGGCTATTGCAAAGTCATTAATAAGGAATGTAGCGATATGGACATCTACCTTGCGATTTTTGTCCTCGCGAGTAGAGAATTGTAACGAGTCTGTACGCATTTTGAAAGAAGTGTTATCACTGGAGGCATGTAGTGCATTGGCAAGTTTAATCACTTCGATTCCGAGCAATTCTCCTGTGCGCTGAATGGGCTTGTAGTCTGTTTTGATAGGATCATCGGGTCCTGAGCGTCGCCGACTAATCATCAGCCCTTCTACATTACCGCCGCCACCGGCTACAAAGAGACAGATAGCTTTGTTATCGAACGCTTCTTCCACCTTCCTACAAGCATATCCGGGATAGTCGGCCGAAATTTCATAGCTGAAACAACCAAGGTCTGCATGCATGGCATAACTCATAACAATGGCACGTGCATTACCTTGCATATCTTCTACCTTAATTACGCCTACTTCGGGGTCAACCGGACCGAAAGGTATCCGTTCGGGGTTTTCTACATTGTAGTGTTCATCGCCTATCCACGATTCGCGAGCCTTACCGTCTTTACGGATAATAAGGCGATTGAACCCCAATTGCGGGAACGTACGTGTGCCTGCTGAGATGCGTGCGGGGAACATATTGCCGATTGCTTCGCCTACTACCTTAATGATGCACTCTTCGAAGAACGGGGTATTATCAGGTTTCTTTTCACGGGGTCTGGCATCAGCCATGTTGGGGTCTTCGTGAGTATGCGAAGCACAGACCAGCAATTGCGTGATGCCATATTTCTCTTTGCAAACCTGTGCCACACGATCGCTGTGAAAACTGACCAGATCGACAGATACCTGCGCTACCCGCATATTGCCTATCTCCATTACAAGTGCACGTGCATACACAGAGTCGTGTAGCGGGATGTTCTGCTTGGGAGTAATGTTGATTTTAGCCGTTCCGGCCATTAGCTGTCCTTCGGCAGCATTGAGTGTGCCCGATAGAGCGAAACATCCACAGAGCAGGATGAAAAGGAATACTTTTTTCATGATTAAAATATGATTATTCAGTTAATACTTTATGTAATTCTCTATAATGAGCATTAATAATACAAGCCAGGAATCCCATAATTCTGTTTAAAATCTGACGGGTTTACCTCTTTTAGCACTTTTGATTGCAGATTCCAATATTTCTACAACGATCAGATTATTTTCCAACGAAGATAAATCATAAGGTTGTATTTGAATTTCTTTTCTAACAGCCGCTTTCAGGTAATAGAAAGAATCATTATAAGGTGCTTTAAGTTTGGGAGGCAATGTAGTTTTTTCTTTTCGATGAGTATAAACACGCATAGAACCCGGAGTATCCTGATAAATATATCCTTCACTACCATAAACATGCATATCTTTCCGTCCCTTCGGCCAATTCCATGAACCCATAATTTGCACGGTTGCAGAAGGATACTCAACTAAAATTGTAGCATCGTCATCCACTTTCGGGTATTTGTCCGGCTTAAGTTGTTTCAGAATGGCGTATACACTTTTAGGTCTTTCACCGTTCATCAGCCAGGTTACCAAATTTGCACCATAGCACCCAAAATCTATTACGGCTCCACCTCCATTCAACTTTGGATCGGTCAGCCAGTCGGTAAACTCTTTTCCGCAACCGATTTCAATAGGACCTTCATGCCCGTCGTACACTTCAATACGATTTATCTTGCCTATTGCGTTTTCATTCTTTATTAACCGATAGGCTTCATGGTTCGTATCATACCAAGTAGTTTCGTAGTTCGTCAGCAATAGCGTATTATTTTCACGTGCCAATCGAGCCATTCGATTCGCATGATCCATGTTGATTGCCAAAGGCTTTTCTACCATTACATGTATGCCACGGGGTGCACAAGCTTCTACAATAGCAAGGTGATCGTAGATGGATCCGTAAGCAACAACAGCTTCCGGTTTAGTCTTATCCAGCATTTCCGTCAAATCGGCATAGAAAAGAGAACTATCCACTTTTTTGCGGAGTGGATTATTGGCCCTTAGCTGTTCATTGGGTTCTGCCACTCCTACAATTTCGAAATCACCTCTTTCCAGCCGAATCAGCACTTCATGGAGATGTCCGTGTGACACTCCTGCTACGCCCAGACGGAGTGGTTTCAATTCTTGAGCATTCAACGTAAAAGACAGACTAATAACAGACAAGTATAAGAAAAATGTCTTAAAGATGTTTTTTGTATTCATACCACACTAAAAGATAAAAGGTTTTTATTTTTTATATTGCAGTAACAATAATACGCGAGGAGTATTAATAAAACTATTAATTTCATATTAACTCCAAAAGAATTTATCATTTTTTGTATGAACTAACTATTCACGGTAGAGATTATATTGAATGTACATTAAAACATAAGCCGTTAATAACAAAGTGTTACCAACGGCTTGCAAATATTTCCAACATATAAGATCCGGTTTAATTTTTGCTCGGCATTATTTAAACAAGCTCTTACAGGATCCCGGATGAAAAGATTATTTCTTCCAACTTACCGTATGGAAAGAATGAGGAGGCAAAGTCAATGTAACTTTTTGTTTCCCCATCTCAAGACTCATCGTTTCTTCCATATCGGTCACATTGGCAACAATCACACTGACTGTACCATCGGGATTAACGAAAGCCAGCATATTCTTATCCGACGGTGTTTCCAGCCTATAAGCACCTGTCTGTACAAAATGCCCTAAATGCTTCATCAGATAAAATTCCGGATTATACTTCACGGTTTGTAGCTTCTTGTCGATGGATACCATAGAATTCTGATTCCATCCCCAAGGACTAATGCCCGGAGTAGGAAGAATCATATTCCAATAGTGATAGGAATTGATACCATTGCTGAAATAGTGCTTCATCAGGTTCCATGTATATTCAGCATAATCCCATGAATTTGCTCCGTTGCCACATTCAGTCTCGGTTTGCATCAGGTTCAGATTAGGATATTCACGATGGATAGTCGGGATAGCCTTCTTACCGTCCCACTGGAAACCAACGCCCTTAATGTACTTAGCTGCCTGTTCATCCCGCAAAGCAGTGCGCACATAATCCGGATTGGATGTATTGATAGTTCCAAAATAAATATCAGTTTTGATGTTCTCCCGCTCGAAAGTCGGTCCCAGATAATGCCCCAGGAAGAAAGTCAAATCTTCCGTGCGCCATTTACAACTGGGAAAAACCTGGTTGGAACAAGGTTCATTCTGAACATGGATACATTCCAGCGGCAATCCTTCGGCTTCATAAGCTTTGATAAAACGCGCAAAGTAATCGGCATACGTTTTCAGATATCCCTCTTCCATCCGGAAACCGGTACTGAATTCTGCTATAGCTTCACGCGGTAGCAATCCATTCACGTCTTTCTCTCCGGATGGACGGACCGCAGAAGCATAATGATTATTCGTCTTCATCCAAGCCGGAGGACACCAGGGAGAAGCCCAAATGCGCAAGTCAGGATTTATCTGGCGGGCAGCTTTAATATAAGGAATCAGAATATACCTGTCACGGTCGATATTGAAATTCACCAGATTAAAGTCTCCTGCAACATCCGCCGAAGAGTAAAAACTCATGGCAAAGTCATTGGCTCCCATCGGAAGACGACAATAGTCGAAACAAGCTCCATCTTTGCCAAAGATAGCTTGAAGAACAGCTTCACGATCTTCAACCGACAAAGCATTCAGCGCATCCCAACCCATTTCATTGAAGCAGCCACCTATACCCGTAATCAATTGTAAGCGTTGAGTCGGGTCAAGCACAATCTCTGCTCCGGTAGTTACACGTTCCGGCTTTACCTTCTGTTTCACCCACGGAGAAGTCTGAGTGGTAGTATACCACTCGACTTTCTGCGCTGAGACAGTTCCACTTAGCAGGAACAGTAAAATCAGATTTATTAACCTCATAAGCTATCTTATTTTCTTTGTTTCACCATCTGGATAGTTCCGTCTTCATTATAGTAGAGTTTATCCACACAAATAGAGCGCAACCAGTCATGATTAGATAAAGCACTGTTGTGGTAGAACGCAAACCACTGGCCTTTATATTCTACGATAGAACCGTGATTGGTATAGCTGTCGGTAGGCTCCATATAGATACCCATAGATTTCCAGGGACCGAGCGGGTTATCACTGATAGCATAGCGCATACGGTTGTCACCTTTCACACCGTCATTCCAGTTTTCATCGTGATTATCGGAATAAGAGAGATAGTATTTTCCATTATATTTATGAATCCATGTAGCTTCGTGGAAGTCTTCCAGACCTTCCATTTCCTTCATTTCTCCATCCAGTTCCACCATATTATCTTTCAGCTTGCCACCTTTACAAATCTGGCCGCCACCGTTATAGATATAAGCCTGACCGTCATCATCCACAAATACACAAGGGTCGATCAACGGGTCCATTCCTTCAATATATCCCTGCACAGTAAAGTTAGCAGCCGGTTCTTTGCTGGTAGCTACACCGATCTTCCAACTATCATTCCACTTCGTATCACTGGGATGCGGGAAGTAGAAATAGTACGTACCATCCTTGTAAGCACAGTCGGGAGCCCACATAAATCCACCTTCTTTGCGTCCCCAGGGCACTTGTGACGAATTCAGAATTTCACCATGATCTTTCCAATTTACCATATCATCCGTAGAGAACACATGATAACGGTCCATCAAATCGCAACCACGCGGAGGATCTATATCATGCGAAGCATATACATACAAACGTCCGTCCGCCCATACATGTGCCGAAGGATCGGCTGTATACATGTGCGTGATAAATGGATTGGGAGCCATACTGTCAATTCCGGCTGCCTCTTCTTTCGCCGAATTGCTTTTAGGCGACTGACAAGAAAACATAGCTCCCACCAGAAATAATGCAAAAATAGGATAAAAATGCCTTTTCATAAGTAATGTGTTTTATATTAGTAATTAATAGCACTGTTTCTATCATTTCTGCAATACCGGAACCACTTTCTGTAAACGAATATCAGCAGAAGAAGCACCTACCATGATCGTATAATCACCGGAAGGACAGACAAACTTATCTTTCGCCTCATCCCAATAACGCAACAGATCTTTACGCAGTTTCAAAGTCACCTTCTTGTTTTCACCACTCTTCAATGTGACACGCTCAAAACCTTTCAGTTCTTTGATAGGCATTACTTCATCCCGTTCAGGCAACTTCACGTATACTTGAGCAACCTCATCACCTGCATATTTACCTGCATTCTTCAGTTGGAAAGAAACATTTATCTCCTCTTCACCATCTGCCACTTGCAAGTTGGAATACTTGAATGTGGTATAACTTAAACCATAACCGAAAGGATACAGAACATCCCCTTTGAAGTATTTATAAGTACGTCCCTTAGTTATATCATAATCATCAAACGGAGGGAGTTCATCCAGACTTCTGTAATAGGTCAACGGCAGACGACCACCCGGATTATAATCACCAAACAAGACTTCCGCTACAGCTTTACCTCCGCTTTCACCGGGGTACCAAGCATTCACGATAGCCGGAATATGTTCATCCATCCAGTTGATAGCCAATGAGCTACCTGCTACCAATACAACTACGATATTCGGATTTACCTTGTAGATTTCCTGCAAGAACTCCTGTTGGTCCGCCGGAAGTTGGATATCATATCTGTCTTGCCCTTCACGTTCTATTGACTTATTAATGCCCAATACGGCAACCACTGTCTCACACTCACGCACTGCTTTTCCAGCTTCACCGTACAAATCCAGACGTGTCATCTTTCCTACCTGTGGAACACGCCATTGCAGTTTGGCAATAGCATAGTCACGGTTATCATAATATTCAGCCTTCAACTGATAATCTTTTCCGGCTTCCAAATAAATAGTAGCAGTATCAGTCCGGACAGCATGTCCCGGCCATGCATCAATCAGCATCTTACCGTCAATGCTCAGGCGACAGCCATCATCCGATGTGAAACTAAGTGTATATTGTCCGGTAACCGTAGGACGCAATTTTCCGGTCCAACGGACAGACAAAGGAGATTTAGGCAAGAAGGGGTCCGGTGCCTGGTTGGCAGGCTCAAAGTTGATCCACTCTTCTTTACGCACTTTCGGAGTTCCCTGCAACTTGGTATTGTCAAAATACTCGGCCTTCAATCCTTCCGGGAAACTGGCACCCTGTATAAGTTCCATTCCGTCTACAGCAGACTTCCATGGGGCGTATACCACTTTTACATCATCGCCCACCCTGTCTTTAATACCTTGCAATACAGAGATCGGAGCGATTACCGGTAATCCGCTATAATCACCAAATTCACTGCTACCTGCATTGATACCTACCACTGCTATGGATTTTACCTTCTTGGCGTTAAGCGGCAACATTTTCTTTTGATTCTTGAGTAATACAATACACTCACGTGCAGCATTCAAAGCCACTTCCTGATGTTCTGCCGATCCTATCACAGCAGGAGATATTTTCGTATAAGGATTCTGTTCTCCACTATCGAACAATCCTAATTCCATACGCGCTCTTAACACACGATAGGCTGCGGAGTCGATGTCTGCATCCGTAACCATATATTGACGGTATGCACTCAGCAAAGGCTGGTCATATACATCATCTCCACATTCCAGATCCAAACCTGCTTTTATGGATAAAGCAGCGGCTGCTTCTTTAGTCTTTACGTATTTATGAGCATTCACTAACAAGGAAGGTCCACCGCAATCGGAAACCACATATCCTTTGAATCCCCAGTCCTTACGAAGTACTTTCGTCAATAACCAGGCGTTCAAGGTACAAGGCACATCATTCAGCGCATTGTATGCTGACATGATGGAAGCTGATTTACCATCCTTCACGCACGCTTCAAAAGCCGGAAGATAATATTCACGTAACTGTTTTTCTGAAATCTGCGGATTACATACAAAACGATTGTGTTCTTCATTATTGGCTGCAAAATGCTTGGGAGTCGACACAATCTTCAGATAACGGTCATCATCGCCTTGCAGACCTTTCACAAAAGCAGTACCCATGATCCCACTTAAATAGGGATCTTCTCCGTAAGTTTCCGGAGTACGTCCCCAACGTGGGTCACGCGCCATATTCACTGTGGGAGACCAGAAGGTCAACAAGTCACTGAACTGGCTTTTTTGTTCCCGTCCCTGATCCAGTTCGTTCCAACGGGCACGGGCCTCATCAGAAATAACCGTAGCTACCTGCAATTGCAGCTCCGGATTCCAGGTTGCCGCCAGTCCGATAGCTTGCGGGAAAACGGTAAAGCGTCCCGGACGAACCACTCCGTGAAGCGCTTCGTTACCGTGGTAATACTTAGGAATATCCAGACGGGAAATTCCCGGAGAGGTGGCACGCAACAGGCTGATTTTTTCTTCAACCGTCAAGCGTGATAACAAATCCATGATGCGCTCATGCATCGGTGCTTTCTCATCTTTATATAGCTCTTGAGCCTGTGCCACTCCGGCACAGGCAATTAGAGCTAATAATCCTGTAAATACAATCTTTTTAAGTGTTTTCATGGTTTTTTCCTATTGACTATATAATCTCAATAAACCTATACAATAAGAGTCACAATACATTCATTCTCCAATTTTCAGACCACGTGTATTAACCTTACCAGCGGTCTTCGAAATGTTAGCTTGTCTGGCATGACCACTCAAAGTTACACGTCCTGTTCCGCCGACATGAACATCTACCCGTTCACAATCCACATGCACATTAACTTTACCTACACCACCTATATCCAATATCAAAGAGCGGCAAGTCAAGTCTTCCAAGTCTATTTTTCCAACACCCCCAATGTGAAACTTTATATCCTCCAACTGCAGTGGCATCTCACTTTTCAAAGAACTAACTCCTAAAACATCTACAGATTTTAAATCAGGTGCAGTCAAATAAAGTACTACACCTCCATTTTTATTCTCAGTTCCTTCTTTAGAGCCAATGACAAGACAGCCATCATCTGTTATTGTCGTAGTATTCTTCACTGAAGACTCTTTGCCTTCCACTTTTAAAGAATAAACATCACCTTGCGTAAAATGGATTGCCGCTGCCGACAGAATACGTATTGAGGAGAAAGGCTCTACTCTACGTACATCACTCACTCTACTTCCAGTAGTGCAAGCCAGAAATATTATTGTCATCAATAATAAGCCCAAAGATATGTATAAAACTCTCATTGTTACTCTAATATTTATAGGTTTAAAACTCTATTGTTTTTCTGCGGATGGGGGCACTGCATCACCTGCGCTACCCCATGCCTTATTAGGTCTGCTACCCATCACCAATACCAATTTTCCACCTTCTTTTATGTCGTCATGACTAAACCAGGGTTTATTCCATTCTTTTCCGTTCAATGTTGCAGACTGAATGTATTTGTTTTCATCCGCTGCACCTTGTGCCTCTATCTCAAATACCTTTCCATTGCTCAACATCACCTTAGCCTTAGTAAACAAAGGGCTGCCGATATTATAAGACGGAGAACCCGGAGTTACCGGATAGAAACCTAAAGAAGAGAAAACTACAAATGCTGACATACCGCCACCGTCTTCATCACCCGGCAATCCCATCAAGTCATTACGGAACCAAGTCTTCAGTAACTGACGAATACGTTTCTGTGTCTTCCAAGGCTGACCCGCATAATTATACAGATAAGGAATATGCAGAGAGGGTTCATTGGCCATTGAGAATTGTCCCACATTTCCGGTATGGTCCGGTATCTGTGCATAGAAAGCATATTTACCACGTCCCAACGGTTCACGGAAGGTCTGATCCAAGTTCGCAATAAACTGTTGGTTACCTCCCATCAGATCAATCAGATCGGCTACATTGTGAGGAACATCCCAACGATAAACCCAACCATTATTCTCACCATAATATTCACGGGCACCCATACCTCCGGAGAAACGATAATCGAATGGTTCGATCCACTTACCATTCTTATCCTTCGGATGGAAGAAAGCAGTTTCAGCATTATACACATTGCGATAATTATGAGCACATTGCAGATAGTGAGCAGCATCTTCTTTCTTTCCCAACATATCGGCTATGCGCGACAGACACCACTGATCGTATGCAGTTCCCAATGTAACTGCAATCGGCTGACGCTTTTCGAAATGATGTACATTCGGGTCTGTTTCTTTTTCTCCCTCCTGAAGTGCAGGGATATATCCGTTCTTCTTATAGAAATCATCAATCCAACCGGCAGCAGCACCCGACCACGGAGCCAGTGTTTTTTCTTCAATACCTTTACGGCAAGCTTCATAGGCTTTAGCCAAATCGAATTGTAAGCCTTTAGCAGCCGCATCCGCTACGGTTGCCACAGCATGATTAGAGTTCATACGACGAGAGTCACCTGTAATCTCAGGAAAAGTAGGCATCCACATATCTCCCATCTGTTCCGCCATGCGTAAATAAGAGTCAATCACATTCTTTTCTGTTCCTTCATCAATCAAAAGACGCAAAGGATGGGCAGCACGGTAAGTATCCCAAATCCAATCGTCTGTGTAGAACGGCTCACCATTATCTTCGTGTATCTTTCCGTCGAATGCACTGAAATAACGACCGCCTTCGCTGATACAAACCGGACGTTCGAATACACGGTAAAGCGATGTATAAAGAACTTGCTTATCTGTCTCGCTACCACCTTCTACCTGAATATCACTCAACGCTTTATCCCAGATCTGACGTCCCTTTTCTGCCAAAGCCTGCAGATTATAATCAGGCAATTCACGTTGCAGGTTTTTCTTGGCTTGTTCTTCACTTATAAATGAAATACCATAGCGCAGATTTACCGTTTTTGTTCCGTCTGCAAAGTGCATTACAGCACAGGCATTACGCCCTTCTGCTTCTTTCTTGTCTGCATCTATTTTACCATCAGCCAGAATACCTGTTTCTATAGGGGTAACGTCCGATTCTATATACAGGTAAACCCGCGTATTATTCTCCAGTTGTTGATAACCGCTCACAAAACCGTCACCTGCCTTGATAGCACCATTACGCGAATTGATCATCATGTATACAGGTTTATCCTGCTGGCTATAATCTATCTGATAAAGAGCCGACTGATGAGAGGGTGCATACTTCACTTTAATTTCCTCGTCATCGAGAACAACCTCATAATAATAAGGTTTCAACTTCTCATCATCATAGCTATAAGCTATAACCGGACGAAGTTTATCTCCCTGATACGGACTCAGATTGAAAGCAGAACTACCACGATGACTGGTTACAATCAAAGGTAGGCCATTCAACTGATCTGTTGTATAATCTGCCCGTTCGGGATAGACACGAAGCATACTATTCGGCAAGTGAATAGTCGGGAAAGTGGGCACCAGCAAGTGGCTGATATTTCCCATGTAAGGATTCACATAGTCCACCGGACCTTTCACAGCAGCTACTTGGTTTTGTACTCCACTACAAGCGCCCAACATGGAAACTAAAGCTACAGAAGCCAGGCAATGTGTAATTTTCATAATATAACAGTTTTAGTTTATATTTATTCTCGAAGGCAAATGTAAGGCTCAGCACTTTCCCTTTCAATTAAAAAAGACTTAATCGCTAATTAAATTTGAATAAAGTGGTTAATTTGTCTACTATTTAATCATCTTTTCAATCAATTCTACTAATTTCTTCGGATTTTCGGGAGTAATCGGATAATGTCCACGCCCTGCATCGATGATTACTGTCATCTTGCCTGCATAACGTTTTTTAGCTTCACCAGTCTGAGTCTTCAAATTAGGATCAAGACTTCCGCAAGCGTGCAGAATAGGAACCTTCACCTCGGCAAGCGGTTTCAGATTATCCAATGGCTGAATCTTCGCTAAGGAAGAACGCAAAATAGGATTTTCCCCATAAATTCCGGCTATTTTATCAGGGTTCTCAATAGCCCAGGCATAGACTTCTCCTGTCGCACCTCCACGACCGGCTACAACCGGGTGTGCTGCAAATCCCTTACTCACAAGATAATTGTATGCAATGTTCCACTGGTCAAATAAAGGACCATCGGCATTATAGGCAATGGGGGCAACCACTATGTGAAAACCACGTGCAAGCAATCCCAAATCTACAGCAGAATTACCATCCGGCTGATCGCAACGGAAAATCCAAGGATTTCCGGCGGCAGTTTTCTCAGGAGCGATAACCGTAACCAGTCCTTCCACACCTTCCAACGAGAACATATATTTATTATAGTTACCTGTAAAATAAGGCCCCCATGAGGTAATCCAGAGTTTATCGTATTCAGCATACGAATAAATAGGATCTGTACTGTAGAAATTACTCTTTTTGTATTTATCGGGCAGAAATGCAGGCTTCTCAGCCGGTTTTTCCTTATAAGCCTGTTCGATAAAATCCGCAATAATATTCGGATCCTGCAAGCTGTGCGGATGATGTGCCGTACCGTCTTTGATCAAAACCGACATACGCCCACCATTACCTTGATAAACACCTTGAATGGCATAAGTATTATTGAGTATAGGGTCGATGCTACCACAGATATTCAGGATAGGAACATCCTGCCTGGCAAGTTTATCCATTCCCATCAAACTTTTTTGCGAAAGTCCGGGATTATCGGCACAAATGGCCAAAACTTTATCGGGATGCTCTGTTCCCCAAGTAAAAGAATTGGCTCCGCCGCGACTCATACCAATAAATGCAGGTTTAGGAAAAAGACCATGCTCATTCACCAAGAAATTATACCACACTTCCCATGTCTGATCGGGATCGGTAGTGATGTAAACAATATGAAAGCCACGCTTCAATAACTCAATTTCAGCTTGTGGCTGATGATCCCAATAGCAACCACGCCATGACCACGGATTACCTTCAGCAGCCTGTTTCGGAACAACTACGATACATCTACGCATTCCTTTTTCCGGACCCGCAACACCTGCTCCTTCACGTTGTGTTGCCTTGATAGGCTTAATTTGGAATGTTGTTTCATTCATTACAAAATCGTAGCGGTCGAAGCCGTGCCAATCCGTTTTTTCACCGGTAAAGGACTGAGCCCTTACGGATATCGTTACAAGAGAAAAAAAGAAGAAAAAAAATAAGTTCTTCATCGTATTATTCATAAAATTCAAGTTAATCAATTAAGCCCGACAGACTTTCATTGTATAGCATAGGGCAATACCCTATGCTACATTTTTTATCCTGCCAATCTAACTTCTATTTGTTTCCGCGGGTCTGTTTTACGACCTGTATAGTCCCATCCGGATTATAGAACAACTTGTCTACACAAACCGAACGTAGATTTCCCTGTCCTGAAAAATCAGAAGTGTGATAGAAGGCATACCATTGACCTTTATACTTTACAATAGAACCATGACTGGTGTCACAAGTGGTCGGTTCCAGATAAATCCCCTCATACTTCCATGGACCTAACGGGGAGTCGCTTGTTGCATACCTCAAACGATTGGCGCCTGGGTTATTATCTGCATACGATAGATAGTACTTACCATTGTATTTATGTATCCAGGTCGCTTCATGGAAATCACTCAAGCCGGTCATTGGTTTAACCTCTCCGTCCAGTTTCGTCCAGTCATCTTTCCGTAACTTACCACCATAGCATTTACCTCCACCTCCATTATAAATGTAAGGTTGACCATCCTCATCTATAAATACGCAAGGGTCGATTTCCGGAGGCATACCCTCGATATAACCTCTTACACGAAATTCCTTATTCGGATACTTACTGGTAGCTACTCCCACCCGCCAGGTACTATTCCAATTAACAGCATCGGCTGGGTGCGGGAAGTAGAAATAATAGGTTTGATTCTCCGGATTATAAGCACAATCAGGAGCCCACATGAAGCCATCACACCCCCAACCATTATGTTTCCGCACTGTGGCTGCATTCATTATCTCTCCATGATCGGTCCAATTCACCATATCTTCCGTAGAAAAAACATGATAGCGATCCATACGGTCACATCCAAGTGCAGGCTCCATATCATGCGAAGCATATACATAAAGCACTTCTTTTCCATCAATGTTCCATACATGCGCAGAAGCATCAGCCGTGTAAAGAGGTCCCTTTATCCAACTATTGTACATCGGTGACTCCCACTCTGCAAACAGGGGGTTACTCATTGCTTTCGTAACAGGGTAAGTAAAAGAATTAGAAATATCTTCCAACTCACCTGTACGCGTTAAAACGAACTTATCGATGTTTCCCGGTGTATTGGCGCAATACTTCAGTACATGTTTCCCTTTAGTCAGCTGGATTCCATTAGCTTTCACTTTATGGCTAAAATCCGTCCATCCCCCAAGAGGCATATCTATACTGCGGCTTGCACCACGACCATCTACCTCAAAGTAGAAACTTCCCTCCGAGCCGTCCCCTTTCACGCAGAATGTTTCAATGGCATAGGCGCCATCCTCATCTACCTCAATCGTATAACACATCCATTCACCTGGCTGTACATCACCGATATAATAACCTCCGGAAGCCTTACTCTCTGCACGAACATCAACGGCATGGGAACCTCTGTACCCCGCATCAGCCAGTTTAGAGTCGCTCTCATAATAGGCCACATTCTGTGCTCCCTCATCAAAGTCTTCCGCTTCTAAAGTACCGGGTACCCGATGCGGACCTTTATAGGCCGTTCCTTTATAAGCTTTCAGATATTTTTCCGAATCATAGTCCATATCATAATCGTACTCATACGGCCCATCAGGAACCGGAGGATCTACCTCTGGCATTTCAGGGGGAACTTCTGGAGGTATTTCTCCCGGCGTATCTTTATCGCTGCAAGCTGTAAGAGCAAGTGCAGCAATAAAGAAACCCAACTTCAACAGATGAATAAATAGACGCATACGATTTTATTTTGTTTGTTCTACTACTTTTATAGTTCCATCCGGATTATAATATAGTTTGTCTACACAAATAGAGCGAAGATTTCCCCTTCCTGAAATAGAACAGTTATGATAAAAAGCATACCATTCACCGTTATATTCAGCTATAGAGCCATGACTTGTATCGCAACCTGTCGGTTCCAGATAAACACCCTGATATGTCCACGGCCCTAACGGTGAATTACTGGTTGCATAATTTAAACGGTTAGCCCCCTTGCCATTCTCCGCATGGTTATCAGCATAGGACAAATAGTACACACCGTCCTTTTTATGTACCCAGGCAGCCTCATGAAAATCTTTCAGACCTTCCATAGCACGCAGCGGTTCTGCCAGTTCCATCATATTATCCTTCATTTTGGCACCCACACAACGGCCTCCACCGCCATAGTAGAAGTAAGCCTGATCATCATCATCCACAAAGACGCAAGGGTCTATCATGGCAAAGCAATCGTCTTCCATCCCTATCATGTCAATATACTTGTCCTGTACAGTGAAGTCTTTGGCAGGATGTTTACTGGTAGCTATACCCACTCTCCAGGTATTGTTCCAGTCATCACCACTCGGGTGCGGAAAGTAAAAATAATAAGTACCATTCCTATATGCACAATCGGGTGCCCACATGAAGCCACCATCTTTACGTCCCCAAGATACTTGCGAAGAGTTCAGTATTTCACCATGATCCGTCCAGTTCACCATGTCATCCGTAGAGAATACATGATAGCGGTCCATCAAATCGCATCCACGTGGAGGATCGACATCATGGGAAGCATAAACATACAGACGTCCGTCTTCCCATACATGGGCGGAAGGATCAGCTGTGTACATGTGAGTAATGAAAGGATTCGGGCCTAAAATAACTGGTTTAGCTTGCTTCTGGTTGTTGCAACTCATCAATGTCAACGACAAAGCAGCCAAGGTGATTAAGAAATTTTTCATACGTAATTTATTGTTTTATGTTTAACATGAGCAAAAATAAAGTCACATGATTAATATCCCTCTTAATTTTGGCTTAACGCTTCACTTATTTTTCATATCTCGCCGAGGCATTTCAAAACTTAACGGTTTCTCCCCACGAAGCATCTTTGCCGCCTCACCCGTCAGCCACAGGTAATGATCGGACGGCATTCCATCCATACCCACAAACTTGACTTCTTTTCCCACCGGAGGATTATCTGTACACTTGAAAATGGCAGTACCTTCATTCACTTCATCGAACATAGCTAGATACAGCATCGTAGCCCCTGCATTGATTGCCGTAGAAATCTGTTGCCAATAAAAGCGTCCGCCCTGACGAGGAATAGAACCGGAAGGTTTTACATCATCCTTGAATGCATGGCGACTTAGATTGTGCCAACTGAATCCAGGAGTTACACAAGGCACATAACCGATATTATTCTTTTTACACCAGG
>OHAA01000935.1_pt1 | contig 16685 bp, 14 predicted proteins | sample 1606051 | NCBI WGS metagenome assembly OHAA01 (sample SAMEA3541493, study PRJEB24748) | human gut metagenome | biome: human gut; feature: human-associated habitat; material: faeces | place: China | collected 2012
ACTATTATTATACGCTATTTCTCGTCAAAAATCAACCATTTGTTGTGACAGAGCCAATATTTTAATTCGTGAAGGTTATATTGATGAACAACTTAAAAATATTTTACATGCTTTGCGTAAAGCAAGAAATAAAGCTGTTCATGAAAATTATGAAAAGCCTTGTGGTCTTTTATTAGAATTTGCCTATGTGCTTAGTGAGTGGTTTATGCAAACTTATGGAGATTATAAATATGAACATAAACCATTTGTTTTGCCTAAAAAAGAAGATATTTATTATACAAATATTGAAGAAAACGAATTACAGCAATTAACACAATCTGCATTGCAAACAGCTTCTAAAGCAAAAGCTATTAAAAGAGATAAACGTTTGAATTTAATAAAATCAGCAACAGATAGATTAAAATTAACAGAAGAACAGACAAGATATATCATTGATGCACAACTAAGAGAAGCTGGGTGGCAAGTAGATACAAGAAATATTCGCTATAGTAAAGGCTCAAGACCACAGAAAAATATAAATATGGCAATAGCGGAATGGCCTACAATGACAGATAAAAAAACTATAGGTCATGTAGATTATGCGTTATTTATTGGTTTAAAACTTGTAGCAGTAGTAGAAGCTAAAAGTATAGATAAAGATATTTTATCGGTAATGGATTATCAAGCAAAAGAATATGCTAGTCAAATTATAATTGATGAAAAATATTTAATTGGTCAATATGGTGATTATAAAGTTCCTTTTGTATTTGCGACAAATGGTAGACCATATTTAAAACAGATAGAAACAGCTTCAGGTATTTGGTTTAGAGATTTACGCAGTAGTTTAAATTATCCTGTAGCTTTGAGAGGTTTTAAATCTCCAGAAGGATTGCAAGAATTATTGCAATTAGATATAGAAAAAGTAAATAGTGAATTAACAAATTATAATCAAGGCTTTTTAGTAGATAAGCAAGGTTTGAATTTGAGATATTACCAAGTAAATGCGATAAAAGCAACTGTTGATGCTATAGTAGCAGGCAAGAAAAATATTTTATTAGCTATGGCTACAGGTACAGGAAAGACTCGCACTATTTTAGGCATGATATATCTATTTTTAAAGACAAAGAGATTTCACCGCATATTATTTTTAGTGGATAGAACAAGTCTAGGTGAGCAAGCTTATGAAACTTTTCGTGAAGTAAAGCTTGAAGAATTGATGACTTTAGATGAAATCTATAATATAAAAGGGTTAAATAATAAACAGATAGATAGAGAGACTAAAATACAGATAGCAACTGTACAAAGTATGGTTAAAAGATTGTTGTATCAAAATGATGAAGATGGTGAAAAATATAATAAAATGCCGTCTGTCAGTGATTTTGATTTAATCATTGTAGATGAAGCTCATAGAGGTTATATATTGGATAGACAAATGAGCGAAGAAGAACTTTTGTATAATAATCAGCAGGATTATATCAGTAAATATCGCTATGTCATTGAATATTTTGATGCTGTCAAAATAGGGCTTACAGCTACACCAGCACTGCATACTACAGAAATTTTCGGCGAGCCAGTATTTACTTATTCTTATCGTGAAGCTGTCAATGATAGATTTTTGGTAGACCATGATGTACCGCACAATATCCGTACAAGATTATACAATGAAGGTATAGTCTATCATAAAGGCGATAATATGTTACTTTATGATACAGCTACAAAAGAGGTAACAAATGTAGCTTGCTTAGAAGATGAAGTTCATATCGAAGTGGATAAATTCAATCGTGAAGTAATCACCGAAGATTTTAACCGCAAAGTCTTAATCGAAATCATAGAGAGTATCAGTCGAAAAAATAATCAAAAAGATGAAGATAAGCAAGGAAAAGTATTAATTTTCGCTGTTGACGATAATCATGCAGATTTAATCGTAAAAATCTTAAAAGAAATTTGCCCTGATTATAATATTTCTAGTGATACAATTATCAAAATCACTGCTAGTGCAGGTCAAGGAAATAAAGACCGTATTTTAGAATATATACGTCGTTTTAAAAATGAAAAAGATCCTTCCATTGTCGTTACTGTAGATTTGTTGACTACAGGTGTTGATGTGCCGAAGATAGATACTCTAGTATTTTTACGCAGAGTGAAATCTCGTATTTTATTTGAACAGATGCTAGGCAGAGCAACTCGTCTATGTCCGCAAATTGATAAGACTTGTTTTGAGATTTATGATCCTGTAGGTGTATATGAAGCTTTAGACAGTGTAAATACTATGAAACCTGTCGTGGTAAATCCTAATATCAGCATAGGAGATATCATCAATAAAATAAAAGAAGATAATGGCATATATACGGCAGATAAACTGAAATATAAACAAAATCAATTAGAGCAATTAGTCGGTAAATTAAATCGTAAACAGCAATCTATGAGCGATAAAAAGAAAAAAGATTTCAAAACAATGACAGGTAAATCAACAACTGATTTTATTGATGAATTAAGAGCTTTGCCAGTAGAAAAAATTAGCTCTTATATACAAGAGCATGAAAGCTATTTTACTTTTTTACAAGAAAAAGATGCTTGTCATGGCAAGACTCGCATTATTTATGAGGGTGAAGATGAAGTAGTATCTCATACTAGAGATTATGGAAATACGCAAAAACCACAAGATTATATAGAAAGTTTCACTCAATATTTAAAAGACAATATGAATGAAATAATGGCTTTGAAATTAATCTGTACAAAACCTAGCGATTTAAAACGTGAAGATTTAAAAAGATTATGCTTAAAACTAGATAGTAATGGTTTTAGTCAAACACATTTAAATACAGCTTTAAACCAAATGACTAATAAAGAGATAACAGCAGATATCATCAGTATAATTCGTCAATGTATGCTTGGCAGTGCTAGAATTAGTCATGAAGAACGTATAAAAAAGGCTATGGAAAAATTGAAAGCAAATCATTATTTTTCTGTAAGTGAAGAAACTTTCTTGAAAAGTATAGAGAAATATTTATTGCATGAGTCTGTAATCAATAAAGAAACCTTTGATACAGATATAAGATTTGTAAAAAAAGGTGGTTTTAAAACTATTGATAAAAAATTTGGCGGACATTTAGCAGAAATTATAGTAGAATTAAACCAATATTTATATGAAGATGGAGGAAAAATAGCTTGAACACACAAGAGATAGTAGCAAAACTTTGGAATTTATGTAATGTACTAAGAGATGACGGTATAACTTATCATCAATATGTAACAGAACTCACCTATATTTTATTTTTGAAAATGGCAAAAGAAACAGGTGTAGAAGCAAATATTCCTGAAGCATACCGCTGGGATAATTTAGTAAATAAAAGCGGTATTGAGTTAAAAAATTTCTATAAAGAATTATTAGATAAATTAGGTACTAATACTACAGGCAGAATTAGAGAGATTTATCAAGGTTCAGCGACTAATATTGAAGAACCAAAGAATTTAGAAAAAATAATTAAAACTATAGATGAACTTGATTGGTACAGTGCCAAAGAAGAAGGATTGGGAAATCTTTATGAAGGTTTGCTCGAAAAAAATGCCAATGAGAAAAAATCTGGAGCAGGGCAATATTTTACCCCTCGTGTACTTATTGATGTGATTGTAGAGCTTGTAGCACCACAGGCAGGCGAACGTTGTAATGATCCAGCTTGCGGAACTTTTGGCTTTATGATTTCTGCAAATAATTATGTAAAATCTCAAACTGATGATTATGATGATTTAGATGAAGAACAAAGTGATTTTCAATATAAAGAAGCTTTTACAGGTTGCGAATTAGTACATGATACACATAGATTAGCTTTGATGAATGCAATGCTTCACGATATTGATGGCGATATCATGCTTGCTGATACATTATCCAATCAAGGAAAAGCATTAAAAGATTTTGATGTAGTGCTTGCCAATCCTCCTTTTGGTACGAAAAAAGGTGGCGAACGTGCAACACGTGATGACTTCACTTATCCTACGAGTAATAAACAGCTGAATTTCTTGCAACATATTTATCGTAGTTTAAAAGCCAATGGCAAAGCTAGAGCAGGTGTTGTACTTCCAGATAATGTGTTATTTGCTGACGGTGATGGCGAAAAAATCCGTGCCGATTTAATGGATAAATGCAATCTGCATACAATTTTGCGATTACCTACAGGGATTTTCTATGCTCAAGGTGTAAAAACGAATGTATTATTTTTCACACGTGGCAAAACTGATAAAGATAATACAAAAGAAGTGTGGTTCTATGATTTAAGAACGAATATGCCTTCTTTTGGTAAAACAAATCCACTCAAAAAAAGTGATTTTGCCGATTTTATCAAAGCTTATACAGCAGAAGATAGACATAAAATACAAGATAAAAGATTTTCTGTATTTACAAGAGAGCAAATCGCCGAAAAAGGCAATAGCCTTGATTTAGGCTTGATAAAAGATGATAGCATCTTAGATTATGAAGACTTGCCAAATCCTATTGATTGCACAGAAGAAATGATTGCAGACTTATCCGAAGCACAAGCCTTGCTTAGTGAAGTTGTAAATGAATTAAAATCCTTAGAAAATGGTGAGGCTTAAAATGGCAAAGAAAAAACAAATAGAGTTAACCATAGAAGAAAAATTGCAAAATGCCTTAGTACCAAAAGAAGAACAACCATATAAAATACCAAATAATTGGTGTTGGGTAAGATTAGGTAATATTACTCAAATAAAAGGTGGAAAACGTATTCCCAAAGGAACAAGTTTATTAAAAGAAAATACAGGTTATAAATATATAAGAGTAACAGATATGAAAAATGGTACTGTATTAAATGATGATATACATTATATTAGTAAAGATATTTATAATAAAATATCTAATTATACTATATCAAAAAATGATATATATATAACTTGTGCAGGAACAATTGGTAGAGTTGGAATTATTCCAGTTGAATTTGATGGAGCTAATTTAACAGAAAATGCTGATAAAATTATAATAAAACATATAAATAAAAATCTATTAGTAAAAGTATTATCTTCATATATTGTGCAAAAACAAATACAAGAAGTAATTACAACAGGTTGTCAGCCTAAATTGGCAATAAAAAAAATAGAGCAATTAAAAATACCATTACCACCAATAAATGAACAGCAAAGAATAGTAGAGAGGATAGAGTTTTTATTTGTTAAACTAGATAGAGCCAAAGAATTAATAGAAAATACTTTAGCTCAATTTGAACAAAATAAAATGGCAATACTGCATAAAGCTTTTATTGGTGAATTAACAGCAAAATGGAGAAAAGAAAATAATATTGATTTATCTAGTTGGGAAAATGGTATATTAATGGATTTTTGTAAAATAAATCCTAAAAAGATTAATACAAAAGAATTTGATGATGATATGATAGTATCATTTATTCCTATGCCATGTGTATCGGATATTTGGGGAAAAATAATAAAAAAGGAATTGAGAAAGCTAGGCGAAGTAAAAAAAGGATATACAAATTTTTGTGAAGGTGATGTACTTTTTGCGAAAATAACGCCTTGTATGGAAAATGGAAAATCTGCAATAGTAGATAAATTAGAAAATGATATAGGCTTTGGTTCGACTGAGTTTTATGTATTAAGATGTGATGAAAATAAATTGAATAATAAGTATTTACATTATTTTGTAAGACAAAAAACTTTTAGAGATGAAGCAAAAGGAGAAATGACAGGAGCTGTAGGTCAACAACGTGTACCAAAAACTTTTTTAGAAAATTATAAAATGAAAGTGCCTACTATTGAAGAACAACAAGAAATTGTTAATATTTTAGATAAATTATTGGCTAAGTATAATAAAATAAAAAACTTAGAACAGCAATTAGAGAAAATAGAATTACTGAAAAAAGCAATACTAGCTAAAGCTTTTCGTGGTGAGTTAGGCACAAATAATCCTGATGAAGAAAGTGCTGAAAATCTATTAAAAGAGATTTTAGCTGAAAAATAATTTAAGAAAGACTATCTCAAAAAAATGAGGTAGTCTTTTTTTATAGATTTAGTAGATAACTTTTTTTATGTTAAAATAAGTGTACTAAATAAAATAATAAGAGGTAATCATGGAGAATATGAATAAGAATATTGCCTATGAGCATATAGATTTTTCGGAGATAACGAAGGTGCGTTTTTGTACTTTGGTGGAAAAATGCAATTATATACCTAATCATTGGCATCAATCCATAGAGTTTATTTATCTAATCAAGGGTGAGAGATTGGCGACTATAGAAAATAAATCGTTTTTGCTTCATGATGGTGATTGTGTTTTAGTCAATGCAAATGCTATTCATTCTATGAAATTGATGGAAACAAATACGATTATTTTGTTGCAAATTCCTATAGATTTTTTAGAGCAGTTTGTACCAGATATACAAGAGATTATATTTGTACTCAATGACAGTAAAAATACACCAAGAAAACAGGAATGTTTAAATAAGGTAAAGTCTATATTATTGGAAATGAAAAGGGTTTATGACGCAAAGGAAGATGGATTTTTATTGAAGTTTAATAGTTTATTGTTTTCATTATTGTTTGAATTGAAGACTCATTTTAGTGTGAAAATGATGAATGTCAATGTAGGTCAAAGGAAAAAAGATTTAGCTAGATTGAATATAATTTTGAAATATTTGCAAGAAAATTATAAGCAAAATATAGCTTTAGAGGATATAGCAAAATTAGTACACTTTCAGACGAATTATTTTTGTAGATTTTTCAAAAAGCATATGGGCGTTACTTTTATTGAGTATCAAAATCAAGTGAAATTAGCTTATGTTTATCGAGATTTAATTAATACAAAAGATAGTTTGTCCATGATTTTATCAAGACATGGTTTTAATAATTATAAATTATTTAGGACTTTGTTTAAAAAGCATTTTGGCGATACACCAATGAAGGTGCGTAAACATATTGTTGAGCAAGATTGATAGTTGGTTGGTGGTGAAGTGATGAAAAATTATTTTAAATATTTTTTGAGTATATGTTTTATTATCGGTTTATGTTTGCATAGTGAATTTGTTTTTGCTGAAAGTTTGAAGGGTAATGCTCTAAAACAAGGCGATTGTATAGGTATAGTAGCACCTGCTTCAGGTATTGAAGATATGAATATAGCTGACGCTATCAATAAATTGCAAAATTGGGGTTATAAGGTGAAATTATCACCGAATTTGTATCAGCAATCAGGATATTTAGCAGGTAGCGACCAAATGAGAGCTGATGATTTAAATAATTTTTTTGCTGATGACGAAGTTGATGCGATAATTTGTCTTCGTGGCGGTTATGGTAGCGGTAGAATACTTGATTTATTGAATTATGAAATGATAAAACAGCATCCTAAAATGGTGATTGGCTATAGTGATATAACGGCATTGCATATGGCATTGATAAAAAAAGTAGATTTAGTGCCAGTGCATGGGGCTATGGTTATAGATATCAATGATAATGGCTATAATTATACAGATAATCAATTAAAATTAGGTTTGGAAAATGAAAGTTTGGGGGCGAATAATGAATTTGTTTTGCCAAGCAATCATAAATTAAAAGTATTAAAAGAAGGTTATGCTAAAGGTAAAATCATTGGCGGTAATCTATCTGTATTAGCTTCTTTATCTGGTAGTGAATATCAGCCAAATGGTGAAAATTGTATTTTATTCATTGAAGAAGTCGGCGAGGACTCTTATGTAATAGATAGATGTTTTCAGCAATTATGGCAAAGTGGAGTGTTAAAGCAAGTGAAGGGATTAATCATTGGTAATATGCGAAGATGTGAACCAACAGAGCCGACACAATTTGATTATTCTGTAATGCAGGTAATCAAGCAATATGTAGATAAAGCTAATATTCCTGTAGTCTATGATATGCCAGTAGGTCATGGAGCGATAAATGGATTTTTGCCTTTGAATGTAGAAATAACACTTGATGCAAATACAGCTAATCCGCAGATAATTTTTAATGAAAGTTATGTAAAATAAAAAAAGAGTAGTTTGATAAATATAATATCAAACTACTTTTTTTTGAAGATTTTTATAAAATTTCTTTTAATGTATCAATAGATGATTGTGGTGTTGCCCAGCTAGTGGCAAAACGCACTACTGTATGTGTATCGTCATATTTTTCCCAGAAACTACAGCTGATTTTTTGGCGGAGTTCTTTTAATTTAGTATCTTCTAAAATGATGAATTGCTGGTTAGTATCTGTTTCTAAGAAGAATTTATAATTTTTTTCTTTGAAGATAACTTTTAATTGTTCAGCTTTTTCAATGGCATTTTTAGCGATTTTAAGATAGAGATTATCAGTAAATAATGTATCGAATTGAATACCGAGTAGTCTACCTTTAGCAAGTAATGCGCCATGTTGTTTGATGATAGTGAAGAAATGAGGTATTAAATTTGGTTTTGTGATTACTACTGCTTCGCCGAATAATGCACCAACTTTTGTACCACCAATATAAAATACATCACAATATTTAGCTATATCTTGCATAGTAACATCAGTGTTTAAAGAAGCAAGACCATAGCCAAGTCTAGCGCCATCTAAAAATAACGGTAGATTGTATTTGTGGCAGATAGCGGATAAATCAGCTAATTCTTGTTTAGTATATAAAGTACCCCATTCAGTAGGGTGGGAGATATATACAGCTCCAGGAATAGTCATATGTTCAAAACTTTCATCACCATAAAATTTAGTGAGATATTTTTCTACTTCACTAGCTTTGAGTTTACCTTCTTCTTGTGGCAAAGTGATGACTTTATGTCCACCAAATTCAATAGCACCAGCTTCATGAAGTTCGATATGAGCGCTATCTACGCCGATGACACCTTCGTATGATTTTAATAAACCATCGATTACAGTAGCATTTGTCTGTGTACCGCCAACGAGAAAATGAACTTGTGCTTCAGGACAGTTGCAAGCTTGACGGATTTTTTCGCGAGCAGATTCGCAATATGTATCATTGCCATAACCAGGAGTTTGTTCAAAGTTAGTAGTTACAAGTTTTTCTAAAATAGAGGAATGTGCTCCTTCTAAATAATCGCTGTCAAAATATAACATTATATCACCCTTTTATATAAAATTAGATAATCTATATTATATCGTAAAGAAATAAAAAAATGAATATTTAAAGTTATTGTCAATTTTCTATATTATATGTTATGATAATAAATCATATAGAAATAGTATGAAAGGTGGTATGATTATGAATGGCGATTTTTGGCAATCATTTTTGATGATAAGTGATATATATACGGTAGGATTTTTGATTTTATTATGTATTTTCTTTGGCATTATTCATTATCTCTATCGCAAACGTAAAATGGATTTTTCCTTAGTGGTATTAATCGGTATGGGTCTTGGCTGTATTTTAGGTATACTCATGCAGTATATGGCAGGTTTTCCTAATGACCCAATGAAGATTACTTTTATTAAAGAAACAACGAATTGGTTACAATTATTTGGCAATGGTTATATTGATTTAATCAAAATGATAGTAGTACCACTGGTAATAGTTTCTATCGCTCATGTTATTGTGAATATGAAATCTGAGCAAAAAATGAGCCGTTTAGTGAAGAAAACTATTTTAGTTACAATGTCTATGGTAGCTATAGCTTCTATAGTAGGTATAGCTTTCGGTATTTTCTTCAATGTTGGTGGCGATGTTTTGACAAATGTAGCAACAGAGGCAAAAGCGAAAGAAATTGTTTCTGTGGCAACTACACTTAGAGGGCTGATACCAGGAAATTTAGTTGATGCTATGGTAAAAAATAATATCATTGGTATGGTTATTTTTGGAGCATTTTTAGGTAGAGCTATTTGGTGGATAAAAGCTGATGAGCCAAAAGTTGAGGAATTTATGCACAAATTAGTCAATGGTTTGCATAAAGCTTTGATGAATATGGCACTTTTGATTTTAGATTATATGCCATGGGCAGTAATTGCATTACTAGCTAATACTATTGCGCAAAAAGGCTTAGATAGTATTTTAAGTGTAGTACATTTTATTTTTGTATTGTATTTAGCGATTATTGCACAGTTTATTATTCAGTTGATAGCATTGAGTGTAAATGGCATAAATCCTATTGTGTACATGAAAAAATCATTGGCCTTGCTTATTTTAGCCTTTACTTCTCGTTCTAGTGTAGGGTGCTTGCCTGTTACGATTGAAACTTTGACGCAAAAATTAGGTGTAAATCAAGCAACAGCAAGTTTTGTAGCTGGTTTTGGTACAACGGCAGGTATGCAAGGTTGTGCAGGAATTTTTCCTTCACTATTAATTGTCTATGTATGCCATTTGACAGGAACAGCTATGGATTTTAGCATGATCGTTATGACGATAATTGTAGTAACATTAGGTTCACTTGGGATAGCAGGTATTCCGGGAACTGCGACAATGGCAGCGTCTGTAGGTTTATCTGGCGTAGGTATGGCATCTTCTTTTAGTTTGATTGGCCCAATTTTGGCTATAGACCCATTGATTGATATGGCTAGAACTATGTTGAATGTATCCGGCTCAGTAACGAATGCTTTGATTATTGATAAAAGATTAGGTAATTTAGATGAAAATATATATAATGAAATAAATAAAAATTAGTATGTGAATTTGTCAAAGAGGTGATATATTATAAATTTCTTGTAATATATTGCCTTTTTGCTTATTTTGCGATATTTTTTTTATAGAGGATATAATTAATTTTTTTATAGAAAGGTTGGCGTAATACGATGGAGCAGAAAATATACGATAATTATATAAATATTTTAAAAGAGGAATTAGTGCCAGCTTTGGGATGTACTGAACCTATTGCTATAGCTTATGCTGGTGCTAAAGCTCGTGAAATTTTGGGAACATTTCCACAAAAAGTAATAGTAAAATGCAGTGGTAATATCATTAAAAATGTAAAAGGTGTAACAGTTCCAAATTCTGGCGATTTAAAGGGCATTGATACTGCAGCGCTACTCGGTATTATCGGTGGTGATGCTGATATGCAATTAGAAGTTTTAGAATCTGTAACTGATGAAGATAGAGTAAAATTAAGAGAGTTATTAAAAGCTAAAATCTGTAGTTGTGATTTAGTGGAAAATACAGATAATTTATATATAGATATAACAGTAGTAGCAAATGAACATAAAGCTCAAGTCATTGTATCTGATTATCATACTAATATCATAAGAATAGTAAAAGATGATGAAGTATTATATGATAAAGTGAATAAAATAGATAATCAAGCTGATAAAATCGAAGCGGATAGAAATTTATTAAATGTAAAAGATATTATTGAATTTGCTGATACTGTAAATTTAGAAGATGTAAAAGATATATTATCAAGACAGATAAATTGTAATATGGCTATTGCGAGAGAAGGTATAAAAAATAATTTTGGTGCTAACGTAGGACTTAATTTATTAGCTTTATATGGAGATTGTTTACCTGTTCGAGCTAGAGCTATGGCAGCAGCTGGCTCTGATGCTCGCATGAGTGGTTGTTCATTGCCTGTAGTAATCAATTCAGGAAGTGGCAATCAGGGAATGACTGTAACAATTCCTTTAGTAGTTTATGCAGATGAATATAAGATTTCTCAAGAGAAATTATATAGAGCATTGCTTGTAAGTAATTTATTAGCTATTCATCAAAAGAAATATATAGGAAAATTATCTGCTTTTTGTGGTGCAGTAAGTGCAGGTTATGCTTGTGGTGCAGCTATTACTTATATGTTAGGTGGTAATTTTAATCAGATTGCTAATACTATCATTAATACTTTAGCTAATACAAGTGGTATTATCTGTGATGGGGCAAAACCTTCTTGTGCAGCGAAAATTTCCTCAGCATTAGATGCAGCACTTTTAGCTCATACAATGAGTATGCATGATGATGTATTCCATGCTGATGAAGGTATTGTAAAAGATGATTTAGAAAAAACTATTAGAGCGGTAGGATATATTGGTCGAGAAGGAATGAAATCAACAGATATTGAAGTGTTGAATATTATGATTGATAAAGTCTGTCCGTGAATTAATTTGATGAAAAATAAATAAAAGAGGTCTTGAAGATGGCAAGATTAATAGATAAAGGTACTAGAGAATATACCTGTGCATTAATCATGATGTTTTTTGGTAGTTTGGCAGCATTTGGGGCAGAGTATTGTTTGCAACCAGTTATACCTATTTTGGCACAAGATTTTAACTTGACTCCGACACAAGCAAGTTTATCTATGTCTTTTGGTACAATCGGTATGGCTTTTTCAATGTTGTTGATAGCTAGTATTTCCAAACATTTGGAACGTAAAAAAGTCATGGTAATCGCTTTGGGGATTTCTTCTATATTGATATTGTTGATGTCAATTACAGAAGAATTTGCATTGATTTTGGCTTTGCGTTTTGTACAGGGAATTTTATTGGCAGGTTTTCCTTCTTTAGCTGTAGCTTATATAAATGAGGAATTCAATCCTAAAATAATCGGTGCTGCTATTGGTGTTTATGTAGCAGCAACGCCTCTTGGCGGTCTAGTCGGTCGTATTTTAATCAGTACCTTAACAGATGTAGCTTCATGGAGAATGGGCTTGATGATTGCCGGTATATTATATTTATTGAGTGCAATCATGATGTGGATTTTCTTGCCACCATCTCTAAATAAAAAAATCGAACATGGTAAAATTAAAATACAATGGAAAGATTTTTTGAGTTTATTGCAAAATAAGAAAATAATTATGATATATTTAATAGCTTTTTGTGTAATGGGCTGTTTTGTATGTACGTATAATTTTATTTCTTATGTATTGATGGCAGAACCTTATAATTTGAGCCAAACTATAATTGGTTTTATCTTTGTGCTTTATTTAGTAGGTTCAGTAAGTTCAGCCGTTATGGGAACATTATCTGACCATTATGGTCATGGAATAATAATCGTGATTTCTGTTATTATTCAATTAGTTGGTATTTTATTGACTTTATTTATGCCTTTAATCGTGAAGATAATAGGTCTTGCTATATTTACTTATGGCTTTTTTGGTGTGCATTCAAATGCTTGTGCGTGGGCACCGCAGAGTTGTCAAAATGATAAAGCGCAAGTTTCTGCGATGTATATGCTATTTTATTATATTGGTGCTAGTACATTTGGTACAATTGGTGGTACTTTTTTAAGTAATTATGGTTGGAATGGTATAGTAGTATTTGAAACTGTTATTTTGACTATAGGTTTAATTTTGGCAATAATCTTATATAAAAAGAAGGAATAGTAAAAGTATAATTTTTAGAGATTTAGGATGTGTAAAATTTGTTTTTTAAACAAGAATATATTGCATCAGTAGAAACAAATCCCTCTATATTATTTTTTGATTTAGAAATGACTGGTGGCAATACTAGATATGATGAAATTTTGCAATTTAGTATTGTGGATTTATATAAAGGTGTGGTATTCAATGAGTATATAAAGCCACGAAAATGTAAATCGTGGAAAGATACAGAAGCTATACACCATATAACACCAGAAATGGTAAAAGATTGTTTTACGATAAATGCTCATCAAGCAACAATAAAAAATTTATTTAAACATGCAGATATGGTCATTGGCTATGGCATTGAAAATGATTTGCGCTTTATGAAAAAAGATAAAATTTTTGTAGGTAAAAATACCATTATTTATGATTTACAAAAATCTTTTTCACGAGTTTATAGCAATGATAATAATATGCCTAGTTTGAAATCTTGTGCGCAGTATTATAGATGTCCAAATTTAGGAAAAGCTCATGATAGTTTGATTGACACATATATTACAGTTTATTGTTTTGTATGCATTTATGGATTAGATATGCCCAAGTGGCTAAAAGATATAGTAGAAAAGCAAAAAAGTAATTAATTATTTATTAGAAGCTGTATAAAATCTCATTATCATAAATAAAATTTATGATAACATTAAATATGTTAAAAAAATCACATAAAGTCATTGACAATAGTTTTATTAATACCTATACTGTAAATAGAATGTTATGTTCTATTTTTTATATTGTACATAGGTTAATTTTTGGGTATTTCATAAGTAATAAGTATGAAAGATTTATTTGTGAGAATACTTTATAAAAACTTAAAATATGATATAATAGATATAATTAATATTATATGTGTTGTATGACTTTGGTATAACATAATGCTCTTAATTTAAGAGCGTATGAATATAAAAGGTTGGGGCAACAACCTCTAAGATAGATATTTAAATCCTATGTTATAAATTAATATAGGTAGTGTCATTATGTCTTAAAATCACATAGATATGTGAATTGTCAATTGCATATATATGAAGGAGTGTTTATTTTATTATGGCAAAAGTAAAAATTACTGAAACAGTATTACGCGATGGCCATCAGTCCTTGCTTGCTACACGTATGCGTCTTTCCCAGATGCTTCCACAGCTCGAAGCTCTCGATGCTATTGGCTACAAATCTTTAGAAGCTTGGGGCGGAGCTACATTTGATAGCTGCCTTCGTTTCCTTGATGACAAGGGAAGAATGGGAAAGAATAGATATTGCTGCTGATGATTATCATGGTGATAATGATGATTTGCTTAATGCAACAATTCACTACAACAGCGCAACGCCGTCAACTATATATTCAGCTGACAAGGTTAGTACGCAGATTGTAAGCGGGAAGTTAAAGATAATGCTTAATGTAGATGACAACATTAGCAATGCGACGGTTTATGTGGCATTTAGAAACAACGGAAAGATTGTTGAAGTAAAAAAGGCAACTTTAAGCAATCTACAAGCGGAAGTATCTTTAAGCAACAAGACATATACCGATATGAATATTTACATATGGAACAGCCGTCAACAACCGTATACATATGTAAAGAATATAAAAAAGTAATAAATAAGAATGAACCGACCTCTAAAAATAATAATTTGGAGGTCGATTTTTTTATCATATTAATACAAAATTCAACAGTATTCATCAAAAGCTAAACAAACGGTATAAAGAACAACATACATTCATAAATTTTTTACAAAAATTTTTCTCCCGCAAAGACAAGATATAGTGATTAAATATAGGAAAAGTACAAAATAATCTATTATGAACAATCAAAGAACTTTCTGTTAAAATTTTTTACTTGAAATTATAAGAAAAACAGTATATAATATAAAATGTATAGTGCGAGAAAGTGCCTATAAGGGAGAGGTGTCTATGTATAAGTTGAATGATATACATAATTCTGATGTCGGAAACAAAGGCAATTTTGAAAAAATGGTTATTTCCGAGGCGGACAGAGTTAAGCCTATTATCAAAGAACAATTTCTTAGAGAATACATTCTTGGTACGGGCGATACATATGAAATATTCAATATATATTGTAAGACGTTTGGCGTAGACCGTATGCTTGAAACAAGAATGATAATCATTAAACCGGCACAGCAAAGTGAAGATGAAGATATATTCTTCTTAAAAAACACTTCTGAGCAGTACATCGGTGAAGATAGATTATTATTAAGCACAACAATAAAAAATCATTTGTTTCTTATAACAACATTATTGGAACAGCAAGAGATTACATCGGTACTTGAGAAAATTCATAATACTATGAAAGCGTGCTATGGGTATGATGTTATGGCGGTATACAGCAAGATTGCGTCAATAGCTGATGCACCTGCATCATACGAACGTCTGAAAAGATGTATGGGATATTCGTTTTACTCTGACAGTTGCGAGATTTTGTATGAAAACGATATTAAAATCAACGAAAATGCTGTTAGTGTACAAGCTGAATACGGCGCTATTGAACACGCCGTAAAAACCGGTGATATGGAAAAGCTGAAAATGCTTTTGAGCGGATTTTTTAAAACACTTGAAAAGGCTATGCCGACTCCGGCGGTTGCAAAAACGTATTGTTTAGAGCTTTATGTCTGCATAATTCGTTGTTGCAGTGTTGAAAAAATCGAAAAGTATATGAAAGGAATTGTTTCTGTTCAAGCGGCTAAAAAGCTTAGTGAGATTAAATCTTTCATTGAACAGAACGGTTTTGAAATCGCAAAAGCCAATGCACCGGAATCTAACAAAATATACAGTTCGCTTATTCGTGATACGATTAACATAATCGATGAGAATATCGAAAATGAAAATCTTTCACTGCGATGGCTTGCCGGAACGATATTATATACGAATGTCGATTATCTTGGAAAACTGTTTAAGAAAGAAACAGGCAAGAATTTTTCTCATTATGTTATGGAAAAACGTATGGAAATGGCGAAAGATCTCATAATAGAGGGTAAAAAGGACAGAATTTACGAAGTTGCAGAAAAAGTCGGTTACGGCTCAAATTCACAATATTTCAGTCAGGTATTTAAAAAATATACCGGAGTTTCTCCGCTGGAGTACAGGGAATTTGCAAGGTTGGCAAGAGAAAAAAATGAAGCAGGTTGAATTTATAAAAACAACCGAAAATAGTCTTTAAATTAGACAATTATAACTGATTTTTAACTGTTAATTGTATTGACAATGCTATATAATTGTCTGTGATTTTCGTTAATAGAAATTGGAAAAATCCAATTTGTATTATATTTTTAAATTTTATGGAGGTATTCAAATGGGTAACAAGATGAAAAAACTAATCTGTGCGCTTTTGGCATCAGCAATGCTTGTAGGCTCAGTCGCCTTGTAGCCTTTCTCCGCTTTCACCTGACGGGGGATTAGCTGGAAATCGGGCG
>OHAA01000939.1_pt1 | contig 16668 bp, 7 predicted proteins | sample 1606051 | NCBI WGS metagenome assembly OHAA01 (sample SAMEA3541493, study PRJEB24748) | human gut metagenome | biome: human gut; feature: human-associated habitat; material: faeces | place: China | collected 2012
TCTCCCGCAACGAGGCAGAAGCCCTCATCGTCAAAAACGGTGGCTCCCTACCAATTTTAGATTGGGGACGGGGAAAGGGACAGGTACGGGTAGCCCGTTCTAACCGTGACCTGGTTTATACGCAGGTGGAACAAAGCAGGACGGATTTTGAATTGAATGTCCGTAAACTGGTGAAGCAGTTTAATCTGCAAACGCAACGTGTCCGTATCGCTGCCCGTACAGATGAAACCGCCCAACGGAGGAATGAAGTTGCCCGTAAACTTTATATATTGGGAAAATCTACCATTCTTGATTTGAACGCTTCCATTTCAGAAAAAGATAGTGCACGCCGTAATTATGTATCGGCTTTATACAACTATTGGAGTTTGTATTACACACTCCGTAGCATGACACTTTATGATTTTGAGAGTAACAAGTTGCTGACGGAGGATTATAATCTCCTCATTGAATAGGATAGAATGATTTTTTATAATTGATATAAATATAAAAACTATATAACCTCATGGATATAAAATTAGAAAAGAAGCCGTGGTACATTCGTTATAGATACTATCTGACAGGAGGACTTTTGTTTATCTCCTTTCTGATTTATGTAATCGTCCTTTCATTAGGTCCCAGGAAGCTGCGTGTTGATGCCGAGAATATTCAGATAGCGGAAGTGAAAGATGCTGACTTTATGGAATATGTAGATGTAGAAGGACTAATTCAACCTATATTGACAATTAAAATCAATACCCGCGAAGCAGGAAGTGTAGAAAGCATAGTAGGTGAAGAAGGCAGTTTACTTCAGCAAGGTGATACTATTCTTATTCTTTCTAATCCGGACCTACTTCGTAACATTGAAGATCAGCGTGATGAATGGGAAAAACAAATGATTACCTACCAGGAGCAGGAGATTGAAATGGAGCAAAAGAGCCTGAATTTGAAACAGCAGGCCTTGACGAATAATTATGAGCTTGAGCGTCTGAAAAAAAGCATTGCTCTTGACCGTGAGGAATATCAAATGGGAGTAAAGAGTAAGGCCCAGTTGCAAGTAGCTGAAGATGAGTATAATTATAAACAAAAAAATGCAGCTTTGCAACAGGAGAGCTTGCGGCACGATTCTGCTGTGACAATGATTCGTAAAGAACTTATCCGCAACGACCGGGAAAGAGAACGGAAAAAATATGAACGCGTTCATGAACGTTTGAATAATTTAGTGGTAACGGCTCCGATAAAAGGACAGCTTAGCTTTGTGAAGGTTACTCCCGGGCAGCAAGTGTCTTCCGGCGAAAGTATTGCTGAGATAAAGGTACTTGACCAATATAAAATCCATACTTCGCTCAGTGAATATTATATTGACCGGATTACTACCGGATTGCCTGCTACCATTAATTATCAAGGGAAGAAATATCCGTTAAGAATAACGAAAGTTGTCCCTGAAGTAAAAGACCGTATGTTTGATGTCGATCTTGTTTTCACAGATGATATGCCTGATAACGTAAGAGTGGGCAAGAGTTTCCGTGTACAGATAGAACTAGGGCAACCGGAGCAGACGCTTATTATCCCACGCGGCAATTTCTATCAGGCTACGGGAGGACAATGGATTTATAAGGTGAATGCTTCAAAAACAAAAGCTGTTCGTGTACCTTTGTCTGTCGGTCGCCAAAATCCGCAACAATACGAAATTACAGAAGGTTTACGGCCGGGAGATTGGGTTATTACGACGGGATATGATACCTTTGGCGATGCTGAGGAATTAATATTAAGATAAACAGACAACTTTAAACAGATAGTATGAAAACACTGAAATATGCAGTACGCTTTTTATTACGTGCGAAATCATATACGACTATCAATTTACTCGGACTGACACTTAGTCTAGCCTGTTGTATTATCTTGTCCCGTTATATTTATCGTGAAACAACAGTAGATATGCATTGTATAGACCGTAATCAGGTATATGGAGTTCAAGTGTCGTTTGATGGAAACCGGGTGTTGAGTAAGGCAGAAATAGGAAAGCGTGATAGTACTTATATAGATGACAATGTTATACTGACACGTTCAAGTGTAATATTGCTTGAGAATGATTATGTAGATTATCAGACAAATCGTTTTTCTGTACATGCCTTAATAGCTGACAATGCTTATTTCAGACTTTTTCCTTATCAAGTATTGCAGGGAGAGATTTCTTTGGAAGCTCCGGAATCAGCATTGTTAATGGAAGATTTCGCCAAAAAACTTTTTGGTAAAGAAAATCCGCTAGGTAAGGTGTTACGTTTTTCTAACGGTAAAGATATCAAGGTGACAGGTATATTGAAAAAGCCGGTAAATAAACAAACATTCAATTTCGATATAGTACTTTCTCATGCATTTTCGACAGACTGGGGACGGATGCCTTTGGAGTTTATTCAGTTTACTTCTGAGAAGGCAGTGGAACAAGCCAATCAAATAGGGAGTTATCCCCGGTTTATAAATCAAGATTCTCGTTTCGGAGATGTTCGTAAATACACATTCTCTCTTATTCCTGTCAGTCAAATGTATTGGGAGCAAGCATTACTTTACCAAACAGGGCCTAGTATGCTTGTTAGTGGGAATCGTTCTCATCTATTCATTCTTGGAGGAATTTGTTTATTGATACTGTTTGCCGGGATTATCAACTTTATTAATCTTTATTCTGTATTAATGGTGAAACGAGGGAGGACTTACAATCTTCGAAAAGTATTCGGTGCCAGTGGCAATACACTGTTTACGCAAATTTTCACAGAAAACGTTCTACTGATAGCCGTTTCTATTGTGTTTGCATGGTTTATTGTTGAAATAACATCTGTTTTTGTATCCCACTTGTTGGATAGCCGGATAGTCTATACTAAATTCGACTGGATATTGTCGATATCTATCCTGATATTCCTGTCTTTGACTGTAAGCCTGTATTCACATATAAAATGCCAGCGCTCTTTACCGGCTGTTGCTCTCAAGGCATTAGGTACCGATAAACGTTCTATTCGTTTTCGTATGATATTCCTTTTTGTACAATATGTTGTTACCTTTTTATTGGTCTTACTTTCCATCTATTTTAATAAGCAATTCAATTTGATGTTGCAGACAGATCCGGGATTCCGTACAAAAGATATAATTCAGGCAAATATGATATATGAATCGAACGATTATTCTTCGTATACATCTGAAACTGTAAACCAACGTAAAGAAAGAGTTTTAGCGATAGATCAACTGATAGATAATTGTCCGGATATCCAAAGCTGGACAACCGGTTTTTATTCTATTCTTGGGTTTGATTATTCTGCAGGATTTCGAAATGCAAAAGGAGAACTGGTTACGTTGAATCAGAGTTATGTTACCGACAGTTTCTTTAAACTCTTTGAGATTCCTTTTATTGAAGGAGATTTATCGGAAGCAGATAAAGAACAAGGAGGTGAAATTATAGTTGTCAACCGTGCCGCATTGGCCGCTTTAGGCTACACAAGTTGCAAGGGGGCTACTATAATTAATGAGCAGATGAGAAAGATAAAACCCGATTTACAGGCACAACCTATTGGTGCCGTAATAGAAGATTATTATGATAGACATGTAGGATTGGGTGCTCGCCCTATGGTATTTATCGTAAATAAACGGTTGAAGGGAGATTACTATCAGATTGCTTGTTATCCGGGGAAAACTCAGGTAGTCATCAATTATCTGAAAGATATTCAGAAAAAAGTATATGGTACGGAAGACTTTAAATACTCACTATTGGATGATGATGTGGCGGCACTCTATAAAAACGACCGGCGAATAGCCATGGTATATGCTATTTTTGCATGTATTGGAATTATAATAATCTGTCTCGGATTATTCGGTATTTCATTATTTGATATTCGTCAGCGCTATCGGGAGATTGCAATTCGTAAAGTAAACGGTGCATTGGTGAAAGACTTGTACTTGCTGCTTGGATGTAAATATTTGGTTGTATTGGGAAGCGCTTTTGCGGTATCTATTCCATTGTCCTGCTACTTGATTTATCAGTATACTAAAGCCCTTGTGATAAAAGCTCCGTTAAGCATGAATGTCTTTCTGATAGCATTGCTCGTAGTAAGTTGTATCTCTTTAGGCACACTGTGCTGGCAAATAAAAAAGGCATCACGTATTGACCCGGCCAAAATAATGAAAATAGAATAAAAATAATAATATATGATACGACACTATTTGAAAGTTGCTTTTCGTAATTTACTGAAATACAAGACCCAAAATATAATTTCTATCATCGGTCTTGCGGTAGGATTACTATGTTTCTGCATATGTATGTATTGTAGTCGTTTTGTTGAGACCACCAACCATTGTTTCAGTAATTACACTCGCATTGTGGAATTAAACCTTTATGATTATCAGACGGAAACATATTTTTCCGGTACACAAGTGGCTTTATCCGAAGAACTCCGCACATGGGCAATGGGAGAGGTGGAAGCAATTTCTTGTATGACATACTCGCGTGAACGTTCTTATCTTGCCGAAATTTCAGAGGAAAAATCATTACCATACGAACTTGAAACGATAGAAATAGATACTTTATACAATAAGGTATTCACTCCCCAAATAGTAGCCGGAAATTGGAAGACGGCAAGCCGGACATCTAATGCCGTTATTTTAAGTGAATCTACTGCCATAAAGATATTCGGTAAAATAGAAAGTGCTATCGGTAAGCATCTGACTCTGGCGCGACGACTCCATACTTCGCCTGAAAGTACTCCGAAAACAGGAGGTATTGTTTATACGGTACAGGCAGTAATGAAAGATATCCCGCTAAACAATGGTTTTAGTTTTATGACGCATACTGATGCAATGGTTCTGAACGATAGTGAAGGACTTTTCCGAAGTACGAAACGTCACGATATGACAGGAGCCAGAACCTATGTCTTGCTTTCTCCCAATACGAATATAGCTGAACTGGAGCAGCAGTTTGCTAAGCGTAATTATAGTTATACTATGTATAATCAGTCTTATGCGGTTGTTGCTAATTATATTAGCGACAGGGCACAGAAGAAAGGTGCTTTTGTGTTGGGATGGGTGACAGGAATAGTCGGTACATTGATATTACTGGTCGGACTAATCAATTTCTTTCACTTTCTGATCGGTTCTTTTCTTAATCGCACTAAAGAATACAGTATTATGAAAATGGCAGGATGTAATTGGAAACAACAATTCTGCCTGCTGTTTGTACAATCATTGATTGTGGTGGTTATATCTTCCTTTTTAGTAATATGGGGAATAGAATTGATTGGCAACCGAATGGATTTTTCTCTACAGGGCATTACAATGACTTTTCCGCCCGAAATTCTTTTGATACACGCTATGCAATATATCATTCTTCTTATATTGCTCTGTGCTGCAATTTGTCTGTTTGTATCTGTCCGTATTCGCAGAATTTCGATACAAACAGGCATTCATGGAGGAGTAAATAAACGTCGAGGTAAGCAGTGGGGACGTAACCTTATGCTGGGAATCCAGTTCTTTATCTGCTGGATATTTGTATCATTCACTGTCGCATTGTTTTTACAGTCGGAGAAAACAACCCAAACATTGTTTCATACGCTTAACCAAAAAGAAAAAGAAGCGATTCTTAGCATTCCATTAGACTATTCGTTTATGAAAAATGAAGAGAAGTTAAGTGTGGTAGAACGTTTTCAGCAACATGCAGGGGTAAAAGATGTCTTATTGGCAGATATTGCTTATACACAAGGAGTATCCGGAAACCTGTTGATGACCGAGAAAGGGAATGACAACTCTTGGACTGATATCAATATTATGTGCGTTCCGCTGAATTTCTTTGCTTTTATGAATATTCCGATAGAGGAGGGCAGAACTATCCGGACAAAAAATGACCTTGTCATGGATAAAGTATGGCAAAACAAACAAAAGAAGAATGTAATTGGAATGAATTTTTATGACCAAAATAATGATTATACCGTATGTGGAGTTTGTACTCCTTTCCAGACTGATGTCCATTATCATAGTGGCGGCTATGCTTTTATGCTCTATGATCCTTCTGAATATGTTGGCCATTGCTATGTAAAATGTTACCCTGAACAACAAAAAGAAGTCGTAAAGTGGATTGAGAAAATCCGTCGTGAAGTACTTCCGGAGAATATATCGTATCAGGTTCGTACATTTCAAGACGACCTATATGAAATACAGGCTATGGAATATATGCTGAAAGATACTATCCTGTTTTTCGCAATCGTCAGTATCATCATTACCTTGTTGGGTGTATATTCCAGCATTACCCTCGATACTGAACGTAGACAGAAAGAAGTGGCTATCCGTAAAGTAAATGGAGCCGGAATGTCGCATATTATCTGGTTGTTTGCCCGTTTGTATATAACTCTGTTGATGGTTACCGCAGCTCTATCCTTTCCGTTAGTATACCTAGTGTTACAGCTATGGAAACAAATATATACGGTATTCTTTAACTGTGGATTCTGGTTCTGGACAGGGATTTTTATATCTGTTGCTATGATAACGGCACTAACGATTTGGTTCCGTATCTTGAAGATTGCCAGAGTTAATCCGGTGGAGTCTATCAAAAATGAATAGGAAAACCATATTTGAATTAGAAAATAAAAGAAAACAAAATGATACAGCATTATTCAAAAGTTGCTTTGCGCAATTTGATGAAATATAAAACCCAAAATCTTATATCAACCATAGGCTTGGCTGTGGGACTGCTATGCTTCAGTATTTGTTTCTATTGTAGCCGCTATATGCAGAGTGTTGACCAATGTTTTAATAATTATCATCGTTTGGTAGACATCAATTTAGCTGATGAAGGTAGGATGTTATCCGGTACTCCTGCAATATTGGCGGAGAAGTTGACAAAAGAATATGGACATGAAGTAGAAGCATATTCCAGAGTTGCTTATGCACGGCAACGGCCTTTTGATGTGTATACAAATGATGAAAAGAAACTACCCTATACATTTGAATGCATAGAAGTCGACTCGTTTTTTAATCGTTTGTTCACTCCGACTGTTGTGGCAGGTTCGTGGAGAGTGGCAGCCTATACTCCTAATGCGGTAGTAATAACAGAAAGTACAGCACGCAAATTATTTCCATATAATCAGGAGGCTATCGGTAAACGTATGGTGATGACAAGCAAAATATGGTCTTCTCCGAAAACAACTCCTGATAGCGGAGGTATCTCATATACAATTCAGGCTGTGATTAAAGATATTCCAGCCAATGTCAGTATGAACTTCATGCGGACAATTGAAGTTCTCATTCTGAACGATAGTGAAGGATTATTTAAAATGACCGGTAATAATGACCAGACAGGCGTTTATACTTACGGATTGCTTCATGAAGGCAGAACAGCCAAAGATTTAAATGAAGTGTATAGAAAGAGTAATGTCACTCACCGAATGTTTAATTGCGATTATGACCTGATTGTTTCTCCTATTGGAAAAAGTAATGGCAACTCTGACATGATAACCATCTTTAGCTCAATAACTAGCATTGTAGCAGTTTTAATCTTATTAGTTGCTTTACTAAACTTTTTCCATTTTCAGATTGGAAGTATAATCAATCGCCAACGGGAATTTACAATTCGGAAGATAATAGGAAATGATATGTTTCATCTGGCAATGATGCTTTTTGTGCAATTGTTTTTGGTCATTGTAATCGCTTCTTTATTTATGTTCGGACTCATAGAAATATTGTCTTCCGGAATGCATATCTCATTGTCTGATTTAAGCTTGTCCATTGATAGAGAGCGTTTGATGTTACAAGCCGGACAATATATTATCATTCTTCTCATAGCAACATTTGTGATCTGTTTTTCTGTTGCTTTTTATATCCGTAGGGTAAACATACAATTAGGCATGAGCAATGGGCTTAAAAGTAAAAAGCATTTCTTTCGTAATAGCATGTTAGGAATCCAGTTTTTCATTTGTTGGCTATTCATTTCTATGACTGTCGCTCTTTATTTACAAACAAATACTACAATATCTACGCTGTACAATACGTTGACTAAAGCGGAGAAAAATAGCATATTAAGTCTTAAATTGGACTATACTTTTATGAAAAATGAAGAAAAAGTTGCGCTTGTTGAACGTATCCGGCAGTATTCAGGCGTGAAAGATGTCTTACTTTCTGAAGACGGTTACTTAAATGGTAGTCCGGATCGTACAGGCATACAATTAGATAAAGACTCGGATAGGTGGCTGGAAATAAATATAATGAGGGTAACGCCTGATTTTATTTCTTTTATGAATATCCCCTTGTCAGCAGGACAAAATATGGAAGGCAATAATGATATATTGGTCGATGAAATATTTATGAATGAAAAAGAAAATATACTGGGGACTACTCTTTATCATTATAAAGACGCTTATACTGTACGCGGTATATTGTCTTCTTTTACTCCCTCGGTTTATGCTTATAAAGAGGAGCAGACTCCTTATGTTTTCTTTCCTATGAAAAATAATGGAAATGTAGGTCATTGTTATATCAAGTGTTACACAGATAAAAAGGAAGAGGTCCGCCAATGGATGACCCAACTTTTGCAGGAAGTGTTACCGGAAAGTGTTGAGCCCGAAATAACAACTTTTTTGGATGATATCATTGAACAACAGGCCATGGAAACTAAATTCAAGAATATAACTTTATTTTTCTCTATTGTAAGTCTGATTATAACTTTATTGGGAGTATATTCAGCTATTACTCTTGACACCGAACGTCGGCAGAAAGAAGTGGCAATCCGGAAAATAAACGGAGCGGGAATAAAACAGATTATCTTACTGTTTTCCCGGTTGTATATGTTACTTTTGACAACATCGGCTTTATTAGCTTTTCCTGTGGTATACGTCATTCTCCATATGTGGAAAGAAATATATCAGATATTCTTTAATGACGGGATATTATATTGGGTAGGAATATTTGTAGGAGTAACTTTATTGACTGCACTAACCGTTATCTTTAGAATCCTAAGGATTGTACGACTCAATCCTGCGGAAGTTATCAAGAATGAATAAATTCAATAATTTTTAAATAGTACAATTATGATTAAAACAATTAATTTACAGAAGATTTTCAAGACAGAAGAAGTGGAAACTTGGGCATTGAATAATGTCAGTATTGAAGTGAAACAAGGTGAGTTTGTTGCTATTATGGGACCTTCCGGCTGTGGAAAGTCAACGTTACTTAATATTCTGGGACTGTTGGACAATCCGACAGGAGGAGAGTATTATCTGAATGGAATGGAAGTTTCGAAGTACACGGAATCGCAGCGTACAAATCTCCGTAAAGGAGTCATTGGTTTTGTATTTCAGAGTTTCAATCTGATAGACGAACTGAATGTATATGAAAACATCGAATTACCTTTGCTCTATATGGGTATCTCGGCTTCCGAACGTAAAAAGAGAGTGGAGACTGCCATGGAACGAATGGCTATTACTCATCGCAGCAAGCATTTCCCCCAACAATTGTCAGGTGGTCAGCAGCAACGTGTCGCTATCGCCCGTGCAGTAGTAGCCAACCCCAAGTTAATTCTCGCCGATGAGCCTACCGGTAATCTGGATTCAAAGAATGGTAAAGAAGTAATGGGATTATTGAGCGAATTGAATAAGGAGGGGACAACGATTGTAATGGTAACGCACTCCCAACATGATTCCGGTTACGCTGACCGCGTCATCAATCTGTTCGATGGACAGGTGGTGACTGAAGTCAGTATGTAATACTAAAAAGAATATCATGATAGAACATTATCTGAAAGTAGCTTTCCGCAACTTAGCGAAATACAAGGTGCAAAGTATTGTGAGTATTTTAGGATTGGCAATAGGATTCGTGTACTTTGCATTGTCTGCTTTGTGGATTCGTTATGAGATGACTTATGATACTTTTCACGAAGGTGCGGAGCGTATCTATCTGGTACGTGCACATTATGCGCATAGACCTGGTGAAATATCTAATTTCACTCCTTATCCTTTAGCTGATTATTTACAGAAGGGTAATCCGGAAATAGAGGCAATGGCTTTTACTTCCGTGCAGAAAGTAAAACTCCGTGTGAAGGATACTGAAAGGGAAGTAATGTCGGCTGCTGCGGATTCTGTTTTCATGAACTTTTTTAATATACGGGTACTAAAAGGGACAGTGAGTTTCTTTAATGGAACCAATGGAGAAGTTGCCATAACAGAAGAATTTTCTAAAAGGATATTTGGCGAGGAAGAAGCATTGGGCCGGGAAATAGAGGTTAGTGGACGTACCTCTAAAATTGGAGCTATTGTGAGCGGCTGGTCTTCTCATTCTAATATTCCATATAGTGTATTAACTCCTGCCAGATATAATACACAATGGAGGAGTGCGAATGAAAACTTATTTGTTCGCATTCGTAAGGGTATAGACGAGGAAGCATTTCAGAAGAAAATTGCTGTTGTCCGTATCAATGACATTGAGAAGGAAAATGAACTGGGAGAACTTTTATTGACTCCGATATCGGCTTTACGTTATTCCGGTTATGTATCCCGGGAAGATACTGTTGTTACTTTTAGTTATATTTTTTATTTCTCATTGGCTGGTGGGTTGGTCATTATCTGTTCGCTATTTAACTATCTGACTCTTTACATCAGCAGGTTATATATGCGCAGACGTGAAATGGCACTTCGCAAAGTGAACGGGGCGGGCAATAAAGACTTGTTTATTCAGTTGACAGTCGAGCTATTGATAGTTCAGCTTATAGCTCTGTTGGGTGGATTATTCTTCATAGAAATATGTATGCCTCGTTTTCTGGATTTCACCCAAATAGCTCCCGATTCTTACTATGGAGAGATTTTAGTATATCTGCTTGTTGTGATAGCTTTATCTCTTTTGTTTGCCCAAATACCATTATACCGTTTCCGCCGCCGGACATTGCAGGACGCTATCAAAGGAAAAATTTCTGTAAACAGACCGTATGCTTTCCGTAAGTTCGGGATTGTTATACAATTGATAGTCAGCCTTATTCTTATATTTTGCACAGTGGTTATCATGAAACAGCTTTATTTCCTGAAACATACAGATTTAGGAATGGAACGTCATAATATCGCTAATGTTGCATTATGGAGAGGTGATATTAAACAGTGGGGCAGTAAAATAGCAGCTTTACCTATGGTGACCGAAGTTTTGCCACCCCGTTATTTTCCAATTGTCCCTACCGGGCCCATGATGTATGCGGAAATGAACCATTGGGAGGGTATGCCTGAAGTGATAGAAGAACCGATAACTGTCGGTATAATGCCTGCTATGAAGGATTTCTTTGATTTTTATGATTTGAAATTGATTGAAGGCGAGCTGCTCTCGGAAAAGAGTTCGCCAAACGATATTGTAATTGATGAAAGTACACTTCGGATATTTGGATGGAAGCAGGGTGCAGGCAAGACTTTGGGGTACGAGAAAGATGGTAAAATTCTCCATTCTTACAGGGTCATCGGAGTTGTCAGCTGTTTCAGTTACCGTCCGCCTACGAGTATCCCGGGATGTATAGCTTTTCAACAATCTCAAGCACAGGATTATTTGCTGTCTCGTGCCAGTATTTTGTTTAAATTTGAGGAGGGTTCCTGGAACGAATGCCGGAAAGCGATTGAAGCCATGCATAAAGACGATTTTCCGAATGCCTATCTACGGTTGTTTAATGAGGAAGAAGAATATGATAAGTATCTCCGCTCGGAGAGTGCTTTAATGAAACTGTTGAGTTTCGTATCGTTAGTTTGTATTCTGATTTCCCTGTTTGGAATATTCTCATTGGTAACATTATCTTGCGAACAACGTCGTAAAGAGATTGCCATACGTAGAGTCAACGGGGCGCAGGTATATCATATTCTTCATCTGTTTTTCCGTGAATATCTACTTTTGTTGGCGATAGCTGTTATAGTAGCTTTTCCTGTCGGCTATGTGTTAATGAAACAGTGGATTGACCAGTATGTGAGGCAGACGTCTATTGAGATATGGATATATGTAGTTATATTTGGAGTCACAGGACTTTTTGTCCTGCTGTGTATAGGTTGCCGGGTATGGAAAGCTGTTTTGCAGAATCCGGCAGAAGTAATTAAGAATGAATAATAATTAATGGTGATATAATGATTACACATTATTTAAAGGTAGCTTTCCGCAACTTAGCGAAATACAAAACACAGACACTAATCAGTATAATCGGATTATCAGTTGGTTTTACTTGTTTTGCGCTTTCCGTATTGTGGATTCGATATGAAATGACGTACGACAATTTCCATGAAGGGGCAGAACGTATGTATCTGGCAGGTAATCGTTTTCGTCTTGTAGGAGATGGCTTTTCTCAGAATTCATCGACCTTATTGGCTGATTATATACTAAAGAACTGTCCGGAAGTGGAGAAAGCGTGTCATGTAAAATATGCTTACGGGAACAGTGCAAAGTATGAAGAAGCTGAATTTGAGATGTTTCAATTAAAAGTTGATTCCAGTTTTATTTCTATGTTCAATATCACTGTTCTGAGCGGAGACAACCGTTTACGGTTGGATAAAGGGCAGATAGCAATAACAGAGAAGGCCGCCCGAAAAATATTTGGGAAAGAGGATCCGATTGGCAAACGTTTGGTATTTCCCAATGAAGATAATACTGAAAAGACGATCGTCGCAGTAGTGGAATCATGGAAAGGGCATTCTCAATTCCCCTTCGATATCCTGTTGCCTTTTTACGACTCGGAACCACATTGGGGACGTCAGCAATGTAGTACACTTTTCCGGGTGTATCCGGATAGCGATATTAATGCGTTGGAACAAAGATTGGCAAAGTATGAGGTGCAGCAGAATGCTCATAGAATATCTATATCTACTCCCATTGCATTGCTTTCAACATTGCGAAGCACTCATCCGGGAAATGAAATCAACGTTAAATTAGAGCACATCCGTCTTTTTGCTATTATTGGAGCTTTAGTGATTATTTGCGGATTATGTAATTATTTGACGATGCTTATAACACGTATCCGGATGCGAAAACGCGAATTGGCTCTTCGAAAAGTGAATGGAGCGTCCAATGGCAGTTTGTTGGCATTGCTTCTTTCCGAATTGATATTATTACTTGCTATATCATTTGGGGGTGGCATTGTGTTGGTGGAATTGATTTTGCCCGCTTTCAAGCGTATGTCACAAATTGATGAGAATACTCCATTTTTCTATAAAGAAGTGGTGGCGTATCTGTTTTCGTTGATAGCGATTACCATAGGAATTGCTACTATATTAATTAAATACGTCAGTAAACGAAACTTGCTGAATAGTATCAGCTATAAGGCTAATCTTCATTTTACGGGTTGGTTTTATAAAGGCAGTATTTTGTTCCAGTTGCTTATAAGCGTAGGTTTTGTGTTTTGTACGCTTGTAATGATGAAGCAACTGAACTGTTTATTAAATACGAAAGAGCTTGGATTGGATCGGCATAATGTGGGAGTCATTACCTATGGCCCTGGTTTGGCAAACGTTCCGGTTGAAAATATATTGGATCAGATGCCCGAAGTGACAAAACGTTTGCATGGCTTTTATACCCCTATCCCCAAGCAACTGTTTTCTACGTTAAGAGTGAATGAGTGGGAAGGTAAAACAAGTGGGGAGGAATATATTGATATAGAGGATGAAGCACTTAATCAGGATTATGTGGATTTTTTCGGAATTGAGTTGTTGGAAGGAAGCATGTTGAGTGAGAAAGACGGAGAAGGAATGGTTGTCATTAACGAAGCAGCGGTGAAAGCTTTTGGTTGGAAACAGCCGATAGGAAAGAAAATCCGGGATTATACCGTAAAAGGGGTTATTAAAGACATATGCTATAATGCTCCGATACATCCTGTGGCTCCGGCAATGTTTTCATATTCAAGGGATAAGGAGCGCAAACATATTATTTTCAGGGTACAGGAAGGCAGTTGGGATATTGTTGCTGGCAAGTTGGGGGAAGAAATAGGGAAAACCAATTCCGATAGTTATATACTGCTTAATATGGATAAGGTTTATGATGATTATATGAAATCGGAGGAAACTTTAAGCAAGCTGTTAGGAATTGTCTCTTGTGTTTGTATATTGATTGCAGTATTCGGTATCTTTTCTTTGGTTACCTTATCGTGCCAGCAACGTCGTAAAGAGATTGCTATTCGCAAAGTGAATGGTGCCAGTATAGGGATAATCCTGAATTTATTTTTTAAGGAATATCTGCTTTTGCTTATCATTGCATCATGTATCGCTTTTCCATTAGGATACGTCATTATGAAACATTGGCTTGAAAGTTATGTAAAACAGACTCCGATAAGTCTTTGGATATATGGAGGAATATTTATTGTAATGCTTCTTATCATTTTCCTGAGCATTATTTGGAGAGTATGGAAAGCAGCCCGGCAGAATCCGGCAGAAGTGATTAAAAGTGAGTAAGAATATTATTTAATAAAAGCAATATGAAGAACCAGTTATCAGCTATCAGGGCCCTGTTTCGTTTTAGAATTTATACGATAATAAATATTATAGGGCTTGCGATTAGTGTAGCGGCAACATTAATAATCGTACGTTATATTCATCAGGAAGTGACCGTAGACCACTTTTGCAAGGATCTGGATCAATTATATATATTGACAGCTCAAAGAAGTAACGGTCATATTTCAATAATTGACAATACGGACAGGAATAATGATCCTAATTTTATTGATCCGATGAAGAATCCGGAAGTAGAAAAGTATTCATATTGCATTTCTTTTAAGGATGATTATATCATAGTTGATGATCACCGTTTTCAGGCCAATGTTTTAGTGACCGATAGTTTCTTTCTACAACTAATGGATTATCCTGTCATTTCAGGCATTAAGACTATTCAACGTCCGGATGATGCGATCATTACCCGAAAATATGCTAAACATCTTTTTAAGGATGAAAACCCGCTTGGAAAGCAACTTGTTTCTTCCGCAGGCTATACACTTACTATACGGGGAATTGTAGATGAACCGGATACCAAATCCTCTTTGCAGTTTGATTTGATAACTCCTGTGAATCAGGGAAAATATATGGATTGGAGCCGAATGGGATTTTGTATAACACGTTTGGTTAAGGGTACGGAGTTGGCTAAGTTTAATGAAAAAATCTCTAAACCACAGTCATTGATTTGTTTTAGTCATTCACCTATACAATTCAGGCTTTTTCCATTGAAAGAGCTATATTTTAATAAGGTGGTAAGCTCTGCATCCGGTTTCTTCTTAAGAGGAAATAAAGAACATGTTATTGTGTTGTCTGTTGTAGCATGTATGCTGTTGCTGGTCGGAATTTTCAATTTTATCAATATCTACACGGTTATTATACTGAAGCGGGCGCGTGAGTTTGGAGTTAAAAAGGTGTATGGTGCGAGTGGTATTCAAGTATTTTCCCAAATATATGCAGAAAATCTATGTATGGTTGCTACTTCAATGCTGATTATATGGATGCTGATAGAGGTTACAGCAGGGTTATTCGCAACTGTATATTCAATACCCGTGAAACCGGATCTAAAGTTTGATTTACTACTGTCTCTTATTATATTATTCGGGTTACCGTTAATTACGTCTATCTATCCCTTTTTAAGATACAATTACTCTTCACCTATCACCTCATTGCGTTCAGTCAGTGTCGGGGGACATTCCATTGTGTCTCGTGCATTTTTTCTATTCGTTCAATATATCATCACTTTCTGTTTAATTGTGGTTTCCTTGTATTTTGTGCGCCAGTTATATACTATGCTTCATGCTGATTTGGGTTATCGGGCAAAGGATATTATATCTTGCCAATTCCTGTCACACGAGACACAAAACAGGAGGTATGCAAGTGATGAAGAATGGCAGAAAGAGCACGATTTGGAACAGCACAAAGAACAAGTTATTAAGCAGAAAATGAATGCGTGTCCTTTGTTCGTTACATGGAGCTATGGTGAAATTCCTATAAATCTGGAACCTTACATTAACTTGGAAGCGGATAACGGAGAAAAACATAAAGTAGCCCTTATGAATGCCGATAAAGAGTATATGGATATGTTCGGATTGAAACTGAAAGAAGGGAGGGAGTGGAACGACAAAGATCAGTTTGCCCAGTATAAAATGATTATCAACGAAACAGCTAAGAAGTTATTTCAAATAAAGAATATAGAGGAGGCTTCATTACAGCCGGAATCACGTTTGTGGTGGAGTATGGGAATAGATGAAGGGAAAAATCCTCCTTTCGAAATAGTAGGAGTAATAGAGGATTTTCGGACAGGACATTTGGCGAAAGGAGATGCTCCTTTAGCTATATTATATGATAAAGGAGATAATCCTACTAACCCTTTGATAGCGACAATTGTGGAAGGAAAGCGTAAAGAAGCGGTTGATTTTCTGAAAGAGTTGCATGATGAAGTGTTGGGACAGGGAGAATTTGATTACTCGTTTGTGGAAGATGAAGTGAAAAAGTTGTATGATGAAGATAAAAGAGCCACTCAGATCTATGTCACTTTTGCCGGACTGGCTATCTGCATATCCTGTCTCGGCCTGTTCGGTCTGTCGTTGTATGATATTCGCCAGAGATATCGGGAGATAGCCTTGCGCAAGGTAAATGGCGCTACAGGCAAACAAGTGGCCTTATTGCTGGTACGGAAGTATATATATATACTGGGGGCCGCAGCACGCCGCAACAAGGTCTTTCCGCGTCATGGGGCGGC
>OHAA01000949.1_pt1 | contig 16616 bp, 17 predicted proteins | sample 1606051 | NCBI WGS metagenome assembly OHAA01 (sample SAMEA3541493, study PRJEB24748) | human gut metagenome | biome: human gut; feature: human-associated habitat; material: faeces | place: China | collected 2012
ACTATAAGCCCTCCAAGCCCACCGCCATGGCCTTTGCCATTGCCCTGGAACTGCCGCAGGAGGAAGCCCGAGAGATGCTGGGGAAAGCAGGTTTTGCCTTCTCTCATGCCAGCAAGTTCGATATCATCGTGGAGTATTTTATTGCCCACCGGAACTATAACATCTTTGAGATCAACGAGGCTCTCTTTGCCTTTGGCCAGAGCCTGCTGGGCGGGTAATGGCGAGGAGGACAGGGATATGAACAAGAAGGAGATTTACGCTCTCCTCAGTACCAGAAACATCTGGCATGAGGTAACGGAGCACAAAGCTGTTTACAACATGGCAGAGGTGGCTGAGATCCACCTGCCCTACCCGAAGGCCGATGCCAAGAACCTCTTCATTCGGGACGACAAAAAGCGCAATTACTATCTCATTACGGTCAAGGGAAACAAGCGAGTCGACCTAAAAGCCTTCCGGCAGCAGAACGACACCCGGCCGCTGACCTTTGCCTCGGATCAGGATCTGATGGACATGCTTGGCCTGATCCCCGGCGCGGTAACGCCTCTGGGCCTGCTCAATGACCAGGAACATAAGGTAACCTTCTGGCTGGATAAGTCCTTTCTGGCGGGCTCCGGTCTGATCGGTGTACACCCCAATGACAATACTGCCACCGTATGGCTCAAAACCCAGGACCTGCTCCGGCTCCTGGAAGAGAACAGCACGCAGATCACTTTGTTTGATGCCTGACAGAGCGGTGAGATTTGTCGCCCGCCAAGCGACCGCTAAATACGAAAATTCCCCTATACTGTGCTTGTAAACCAAACAATACAGTATAGGGGGATTTTTTATGAAACAGAATTTGACGGAACTGGTGTTCATCCTGGACCGCAGCGGCTCCATGCAGGGGCTGGAGGGCGACACCATCGGCGGCTTCAACGCCATGATCGAAAAGCAGAAGAAGGAGCCGGGAGAGGCCTTCGTTTCCACCGTCCTCTTTGACGATCAGACCGAGGTACTTCACGACCGGGTAAAGGTAGGCGAGGTCTGGCCTATTACGGAAAAAGAGTACTATGTCCGGGGCTGCACCGCTCTGCTGGACGCCATCGGCGGGGCCATTCACCATATCGGGAACATCCACAAGTACGCCCGTCCGGAGGATGTGCCGGAGCACACCCTCTTCGTCATTACCACCGACGGCATTGAGAACGCCAGCCGCCGCTACTCCGCCCGGCGGGTCAAGGAGATGATCCGGCGGCAGAAGGAAAAGTACGGCTGGGAGTTTCTCTTCCTGGGAGCCAACATCGACGCGGTGGAGACGGCGGGCCATCTGGGCATTGCCCCCGACCGGGCAGTGAACTACCACTGCGACAGCGAGGGCACCCGCCTTAACTACGAAGTGATGGGCCAGGCTGTGTCAGCTGTCCGGTGCAGCGCACCTTTGGATGAACACTGGAAAGACGCCATTGAGGAGGACTTCCGTAAGCGGCAGAAGACGGGGCGGCGGTGAGCCGTCAAAACAGACGAGGGACGGAGTCTGTACCTCCGTCCCTCATCTATGCTTGGAATAAACCCCAGTCTTTATTTCAGCTTAGCACCGTCCTGGAACGCGTTGCCTACCTTCTCGCCCAGTACCCGGTATGTGTGGTAAATGGGATCAAAGGTGATGGGCCGCAGCTTGTCCGGGTCGATCTTCCCGTCCTCGTCCAGCACGGACTCGTCGGCGCTCACATTGACGATCTCACCCACCAGACGGCAGCTCTCCGGGTCATAGCTCACCAGGCGGCACTCCACTGCCATGGGAAGCTCATCGATGAGAGGAGCATCCACAAATTCCGATTTGGTGGTGTGCCAGCCGGCCTTTGCCACCTTGTCTGACACTTGGTTGCCGGACTCAATGCCCACATAGTCGCAGGCTACCATCTGATCCGCCGTGGCCATGCTGACGGTGAAGGCTTTGCGGGCCAAAATGTTGGCGGTGGTTTTATGGCCTTCGCTGATGCACATGCTCAGTTCCTTATCCTCGCTGATGCCGCCCCAGGCCGCGTTCATAGCGTTGGGGGTGCCGTTTTCATCGTAAGCCGCCAGGATAAAGACCGGCTGGGGATAAGTCCAGGGCTTGGCTCCAAAATTCTTGCGCATAGCAATCCCTCCTTGTGATGTTCCATTGTATCATAGCATCACGACAACAGTCTTGCACACATGGAGACTTTTTCAAAATTTTAGTCCATTCTTCTTTGTACATTCATTCACTGCCTGTTTCCGTTCCCCGCTGTAAAGTATAGTCGGCTATTTAAAGATTTTGGCCATTGGTATGTGTCTATTTATTTATATTGATTATATTGACTTGATGATATGCTTCCTTCCACCAATTTTTAACGCTAGACAATTGGTTGCGTTTATCTGGTTATAAGCTCTTTTTTAGTTAAATTCCACACTTTGCCAAATTGCCTAGCCTCTATCACATTAGACATGGTCTCAAGCAATTCTCTCCCCATAAGAATCTCTACCTTGCATGAAAACGCAACCATGGTGTCTCGTGGCCTCAACGAATCAAACGTTCTATTTTGGAGATGTAGTTTGCGTAATTTCAGGGAATACTTGTTTTTGCTGCTCAGAGCCAACTGGATAAAATAGAATATTGTTGTTTTCGTCTGCGCCTACAGCTACACACAACACCTGTATTCCCATAGAATGATTTACTTTACAAAGCATTGCCCCATTAAGGTCTAAAAGCTCATGTGCAATATCCGGCCTAAAGCAAACATTATACTCGGTTTTATCCTGAACAGAAGAATATGCCCATGCATCTTGTATCACCCTCGGTGGTAGATCAAAATAGCTTTTTGCAATAATTTCAGACACCTTATAAAGGTATTCTGTTCCTTTTCCTACGTCTCGGCTAAATTCATCCCGCAAAAAACTATTGTATATTTCATGTAAAAAGTACGCATAAATCTATTACTTTTGTATGGTGAAAGACAACACTCAGGAAAAACCATACATTGCGCATTTTTTGTTAACCACTCCGACCTGACAGATGTCAAAGGCGAAATTTCGGGCGAATTATTTTCTTACACACATCCGTCTAAATCTTAAGTTTCATGGGGAGGTATTTATGTCTCTTTCTATTTCCAGTGTGCTTCAGCTTTGGCAGCTGAGCTTCAAAATAGGCTCTGACCTGCTCGGAGGGCCAGGCTTCATTGGACATGTGGCTTTCCAGGAAGTCCAGCAGTTCCTCAAGGCTTGAGTAGACGAATTTCCCGTCGGCATAACACCACTTGCAGTACTCCTCGTTGAAGGTGCCGTCCGGCTCCCGGCTGATATTGATGTCCTCCAGGGGCATACCGCAGCACTGGCAGATCAGCTGCCTGGGCGAACCTAGCAGGGTGTTGATGGAGACATCAAACAGCCTGGAAAGCAGTTTCAAGGTTTCTGTATTGGGCACTGTTTCGCCGCTCTCCCAGCGGGAAACCGCCTAACGGGTCACATGCACTTGTTCTGCCAGCTGTTCTCGGGAGAGTCCCCGCTTGGTGCGCAGTTCCAGAAGAATTTTTTTGGTATCCATGTTGATCACCACCTTGCCCGGAGTGTACCACAGCGGGAGCAAAAAGCAACGCAACTGGCTGTTGCCCCCAATTCTGCTTTACTCTCACATTAGGCGTATCAGTATTTAACAAGCTATAAACAAAGAATAACGCCCGCTGAAATCGGTGGATGTTCAGCGGGCACTACTACCTTTTTAGTTGTCCTGTTCGGGGTATTTACCATAGGCGTTTTTCCAATTTTCAGCCGCTTTCATGAAAGCAGTATAATCATAGGCGCGGATGTACTCCAGCGCCTGCTTGTACTTGCCGTATTTGTAGCCGGGATGGTTGAGAAAGGCCTGAACGGTCTCGCAAGACTCGTACTCCTCACAGTCTACACAGGTGATGTGGCCTTTAGTCAGGCAGCATTTCTTCATCCTGCATTTGGCCCGGCTCAAATCCCGAGAGTCGTCCAGATACCCCGGTTTGCAGCCCTTGCAGGTCTTCTCAAATTCACGGCAGGTCTTTGCAGTAGGCGCCGCAGCAGCTGATTTCCTCTGTGCCCTTCATTGGGAGGGACTCCCTTCAGAGCCATAGATTTTCAGAAAATTGCTAATGCTTTCTTCGACCGCACGAAGGGACTGCTCATCTCCGTATTTGACGTTGATACATCTCTTTCCCTTTTTACAGGTGGGCAGTCTCTCAGCCAAACGATTCAGAAACGCCTCATCAGAAAAATGAATGGAGAAATGATTTTTCGCTGCGGAGACCGCCACATATCCCTCATTCATCTTTTTCCCCACCAGCCACATGGGCATAGAGAAGGAGATCTTATTGGTCAGCTGGGCATATTCCACATTCATAAATTCAATAAATGCGTTGATGGGTCGCTGTTGCTCCTCGTTTAACGATGCAACATACTCAGAAGCTGAAACTACACCCATGCGGCACCTCCATAGTTCACAAGTGCAAATAAAATCTAGCATTAAATGCAGAAAAACCGCCATTTCGGGCGTTTTTTCTGACAAAATCGGTCCGAGTAGGGAGACTCGAACTCCCGGCATCTTGCTCCCAAACGGGTCCTACGGTCATTTCAGCCGCTCCTCTCCGCTGGTGTTCAGACCTGCCGTGCGCTGTAATGCAGTGGTTGCAAGATGTGGCGAATTCCTGTCCGGCACTGCCCGGAAGTGCGTTCTCCGTTGTCCCGTGTCGGGTTGTGGGTGTGACTGTGGGTCAGCATTCTGGGTATTATTGAACGTGTTGCGCGGATATCGTAAATTGATAAGGCTGTAATTTATAGCAACCCCCACCGGCAGCTGGTGAGGAATAGTATAAACAAGACGAAAGACAACAAATTAAAACCCTTCGGAATCATGGCAAAGGCGGCTCGACACATCGCGTCAAGCCGCCTTATTGCTTATTTCAGGAGATCCGCCAGGTACTCTTCGTCCTTCTTGTGGGCGCCGTGTGTTTGCCTGTATTTCTCGATGACCTCTACAAGTGTTTCGATGTCCAATCCGAAATAGTCCTTGTAAAACTGCGTGCTGTTGTCATAGCGCTTGCGGTTATGGACAACATTGGCCTTGCAGAAGTCCTTGGGCTTCATCCGATGCTTTCCGGCCTTGACCTTTTCAAACTCAGCCTCTTTTCCCTCTGCGATTATGAGGAGCATTTCAAGTTCTGGCTTTGTACAGAACTTTCTGACTCCCTTGATGCGATCTTTATAGTCTGCTGGAACAGGAAGTTTGTCTGTCATAGAATCGCCAATGCGGTAAACTTGAAATTCATCGGTATAGATGCTCAAGGCTGTTTTGATGATTGGGGCGGTGAGCTGACGAGCGTGGTACACAGTCAAATTGACCAGGTCGTCTCTCGTAAACTCCAGGCACTCTGCATCCAGCAGCATATCGACAATGGCCTTTTCGTTGGGGCCTTCGCACATGACAAGAAACTTCATGTCCGCATCAGCTCCTTTTTCAGCTTCATCAAGTCTTCGTAATTGACAGAAGTCTGGAAGGCATTATTGTAAAACTGCTTACTCTTCAGCAACTCAGGACGAAGGTCATAATCGTCGTACATATTGCTCAGAGATACTTTCCCGTTAGCTTTGGAGATCCAAATATTATCCTGGCGATTAAACAGATCAAGGACCTCACAGTAGTGCGTCGTAAAAATCAAAGTAGCATTGTGCCGATTGACCGACTTATCCTTGTAAAGACTAAGCATATTCTCAACCAGCGTTTTGTGGAAGTGGTCCTCAACCTCGTCAATGATCAAATCAAATCCATACTTGAGAGAGGCAACAACAAAGGTATAAAGCAACATACCTTTGGTCGTACCACTGGAAAGGAAGTAGAGTAGTTCTTTGTCGGACATGACTTGGTCTCTGGGCTGATCGCCGTCGAATTTCAAACGGAAGTTGTGCTCATCCTTCATGGAAATCTCTCGAATGTTCTCGTCGAATATGCGAAGGATATGGGAAAGCGTAGTCAGCGGAATATCATACTTTTTGAGAGCCTTGAACATCAACTGATAGGTATTGGCACCTTCTCCGTCACAATCAAAATAGATTGCACGGGTTTCTTTTTTCTTAAGCACAAAAAAAGTGATGGAAGTATCTTCGGGCAGAGCACTAATGTTGGATACGGGCTCAAAATCATCATCCATGTAAATGCTTTTAAGTTTGGATTTGTAATACTTCTTTTGCTCAAGAGTTTGGTTGATAAAGCTTGCCTTGTTGCTCAAAGTTGTGCTGGAACCGAGCTCGGTACGGTATCTGTAGATAAAGCCCTCATGATAGAAAATGATTTCCAGCTTGATGCCATCATAGCGATAATGCTTATTCTCCACACAGAAATCACCAAGAATAGAATAGCAGCAATCAAGCAGATCAACTGCAGTTGTCTTACCGGAAGCATTTTTGCCAACAAAAGCAACGGTGTTAAATGCATGAAGATCATCTGCAATAGCCTGCAGCTCGTATTCTTTATCTTCAGATGTCTTTCTGGATTTTGCTATAAAGTCAATGGTGAAGTTATCGCAGCAGTTCTTAAAGTTGCTTGCCACTACTCGAAGAAGTTTCATATTCAAACACCTCCAAGTACAGTATAACCCATAAAATAAAAATAAACAAGTTTTTTGTTTGAAATTGCGCAAGAATATTTAGAGCGTCAAAAAAATATGAAAATTAAGAGGATTTTCCAGAGATTTCGACACTTGAACTTTCTCTGGATATTTGGGCTCTTCTGTGGTATGTATTTGTACTGCCAGGAAAGGAGGCGCACAAATGCCGGAAGAAAAAAGGGTAAGTGAATGGGCCTTGGAGTGGCTCGAAAAACAAATGCAAAGAGGCCTCTCAAAAAATACAGCAGGTAGCTATCGCCAATGGACCTGTCAACGAATTGTGCCGGAATTCTTGGACATCGCACTTACAGATCTGACAGAGGCGCATATACAGGATTTCTATGAATCTTTGGCTTGTAAAGGTCTGTCCCAGAACAGCATATGGTGTGGACATCTGATCCTGCGAAAGCTGTTGGATGAAGCAGGCTGTGATGGACTATTGGAATTCAATCCGGCATCTGAAATCAAACTATCGTATCAGGCGGCACCGGAACAGAAAACAATCCGCCGAGGACAGGTAAAGCGCTATTTGGAGGAGGCTGAAAAGCTCGGAGCATACCCAATTCTATACATGATACTGACAAGCGGCCTACGGCAGGGAGAAGCAATCTCTCTGCGGTGGGCCGCTTTTGATGTCGACGCACAGCGGCTCTGCCTGCGAAGGCGGTGGATACAGCTGACGCCGAAGCAAAGCCGTATTCTAAGTATGGAGCGCCAAAAGAATTCTCAGAGCACAGTTGTATTTCTGGATACAAAAACCTGCCAACCTTACACGGAACACAGGCTCTATTATCTACATCGAAAAGCATTAGCGCAGGCTCGGTTGCCACAAATTAGTCTGAGGCAGCTCCAAGCCTGCGCAAAGGAGATGAGCCTATGAAAATGAAGGAATGGGTTACCCATTGGCAGGAAACTTACGATAGGCCAACGGTACGACCGTCAACCTATCAAGCTCACGGCTACTTGCTGAAAAACCACATTGTACCCAGGATTGGCGAAATGGAACTCACCGACATAACTGAAAGCATCGTTCGGAGATTTCTGAATGACTGCCATGACCATGGAAACTTGCGTAGAAATGAGCCTCTGTCCCCGGAAACTATGCGGCACATCTGTGTGCTTCTTTCTGGAATTCTGAATCAGGCGGTCAGTGATGGTCACATCGATAAGAACCCGGCGCAGGATTTTCGCTACCACACAAGCAAGCAGGTGCAGGCAGAGGCACTGTCCGAAGCAGAAATAGAGGAATATCTGGATGCGGCTGCTGAACTGGGATACTTGCCCATCTTCCTTCTGGCCTTGGAGCATGGCCTGCGGCAGCGGGAACTCATAGCGCTGAAATGGAGTGATTTGGATGCGCAGCGAGGAATCCTGACGATCCATATGGACCGAGTCGTTGAGCGCAGGGAGTTGGTCAGCTATGGTGCGCAAACCAGAGTGATTACCCTGCCGACATACACCGTGACAGAGCTGCAAAAAGAACATGAAAAGCACCCGAGCAGCGAGGTCATGTTCATCCATCCCGGAACGCTGAAACCATACTCGCCGGCGATGATTCGCCTGCTCCATCAACGGGTGCTGGAGCAGGCTGGATTGCCACATGTTCGATTTGTGGATCTTCGCCACACCTATGTGGTCTTGGCCCTTCAGGCGGGTAAGGATGTGAAAGAAATCTCGGCAGAATTGGGCCACACAAGAGTCACGGAAACGAGGAAAAGATACAAAGACTACTTACCCCAGGCAAGCCAAAATAGCCGCCCTGCGGAGCCGTGTGCGGCAGTGACGGCGGAGCAAAAGAAGACTGCGGATGCGCTCGGAAATATGCTGATACCTAAAGAAAAAGTAGGAACGTAACGCTGGATGTGACTGTATCACCCAAAGAAATACCGCTTCATTTCTGAATCATTACCTTCACTATCCCGAAACCACTCATAGTTTGAAGCGCATTGCCGGCAGTGAGCAATCACATCAAAACCACCTGTCGTAAGATAGCTATCAGCTATACTCATGACTTCCAACGGAGCTCCGCAGGACGGACAGGGGCGACTGGGTTTCTCCGAAAGTGGAAGTTCTCCCTTCTGGTGTGCTTCAAGAATAGACAAAAGATTTTGCCAGAGCTCGGGGTTTGGTTCGAGCGCTCCATAGTCGGTCAAATGGCTCCGAATGTCATTGATAGCTAAAGCCAGGGCCTTGGCATCCAGGAGGCGGAGGTCTCGCCTGATATACTGTGCAACTGTCAAGGGAATAGCCGTGTTTTTGCCCATCGAATAGCGCGTTGCCGCCACAAGGATTAATCGGAAATCGTGGTCGTACAGCGGATCAAGTAATTCTCGTGAAAAAAGTAAAAATTCCTTCCCGTTTTCCATTGTCACCGTTAGAGGTCGTAGCTCTTCCGTTACCAGATTTAACAAACTGTTGGTTTGGTCTTTTAAATCATCGATGGTGATGGCTTCATATTCATGGAACGGTTTTGTTTCAAAATACATTGTCTTTGCCCCATTCATTTTAGATTTGCCTGAAAGGCGTTTGCATTGTAGCCCTGATAACCTGGAGGCTCAACAGTTTCTTTCAGTTTTAAACAGGCTAAATGAGTTAGAGCGGCCCCCTCCAATAAGCGATGGAGAAATATATCAACAAGACGAATGACAACAATTTAAACCCTTCCTGATAGAATTGAAATCTAAAAAATGGATTTTTAATTGACGGAATGAGCTTGCGGTGCTATCATAAAGTTAGCGTATTGTAATTTGAACCGCACGAGGTGTTACTATGTCCGTTTGTTACAATAAATTGTGGAAACTCCTGATTGATAAGGGAATGAAGAAAAAAGACCTGCGTTTGGCTACAGGGATTACCACCACCGCTCTGGCCAAATTGGGCAAGAACGAGCATGTCAGTACAGAGATTCTGACTAAGATTTGCAACGCATTGGATTGTGACCTTTCTGATATTGTTGAGCTTGTTAGAGAAGATCCGTCATAATTGAACTGAAGCGAAAGATTCGTCTTGGATGGACGCGATGACCATAATATTGGACAGCAAGCATGATACAATTATGTGTCCATCACAAAAGTTGACGTCGGACGAGAGGTGAAGGAAGTGTCGAGCAGTAACAATAATGCAATCGTAAGCAAAGCCAGTCCGCATACAATTAAAAAGTTTGAGCTTATAGAGAGCTATGTGAAATCCTGGGCTCAAAAACTGATGCAAAATAAATACTGCAATGGCATTATTTTCATTGATTGCATGTGTAACAGTGGGATTTATCGCGATGAAAGCGGAACGGAAGTGTTTGGAACGCCGATACGGGTGTCTCGGATTCTTCGTGATGTTGCCGGACAGTATCCTAACAAGAAAGTTTATGTATATTTAAACGATAATTCAGAGGAAAAAATTGCTGAGTTAAAGAAGCATCTTCCGAGTGAAAACTCAAACTTTCGATATAGTATTACAACTAAGGACGGCAACCTGCTTTTAAAGGAGATGGGTGGGAAACTTTCGCAAAGAAAGAGACTACATTTCTTTTTGCTATATGATCCGTATGATGCATCGATAGATTGGTCTGCGCTTGCACCGTTTTTCCGCAGTTGGGGCGAAGTTTTGATAAATCATATGGTTAACGATTCCATCAGAGCAATCCGTCAAGTAAAATCACCGAAAGCGATTCAGAAATACGAAGAAACATACCTGTCAGCATTTGAAGTCCTTTTACCTTGTGGAAGTGATAGAACCGCTTATGAAAAGCGTGTAGAGCAGATTATTACATCCCTTCATTCGGGTGCAGGACGAAAATATTATATCGCCTCTTTTCCGTTTTTTAATTCTCGCAACTCTCTGTTGTACGATTTGGTCCATTGCACTTGTCATGAAGCCGGTTTTAGGTTATACAAATCGACTGCGTGGAAAACATTCGGGGGCAAGTCATCGATTAAGAATACACACGGCGATGAAAATCAGCTTATGATTGATTTTGGAGATCAACGAGTAAAGACACAGTGTGACGAATGCTGCTACTATGTAAAAGATATCGTGGACTATTTGCAAAACAAATTTTGCGGGCAGAAGAATATTGACTTTGACACAATCTGGGCTGATTTGGACGCACATCCCGTTTTCCCCTCAGATGGGTATAAAGCGGAGATAAAAAAAGCGTTGAAGGATGACTACGGTGCAAAGATTTCTCGAAGCACAATTAGCTTCACAGATAGGAGATAGCACTAAAATGCAATACATAGAGAGAAAAAGTATGCTCTATAAAACAGGGGTTGAATATGGAGACTACACTATGAACCATGTTCAAGGATGCTCTCACGGCTGTAAATACCCTTGTTATGCATTCTTGATGGCAAAGCGCTTTGGGCGTGTGCACACTTATGAGGAATGGTGCGATCCTATCCTCGTTTCAAATACACTTGAGCTTTTGGATAAAGAAATTCCGCGCTTAAAGTCCAAAATCCAATCAGTACAATTGTGTTTTACCACTGACCCGTTTATGTACGGATACCCGGAGATAGCAGAGATGAGCATGGCGGCAATTCGAAAACTAAATGCCGCGGGGATAAAGTGTACTGCACTAACCAAAGGCCTGTTGCCTATAGAATTGTCCGAATTGTCTCCGGAAAACGAATATGGGATTACCCTTGTCTCTTTAGATGAGGGGTATCGACAGAGAATGGAACCTGGTTCGGCACCTTATGCAGAACGCTTGGGTACGCTGAAAGCTCTGCACGACGCAGGAAGTAAAACCTGGGTCAGTATTGAACCATATCCCACGCCAAATCTGATTGAACAGCCCCTGCAAGAGCTTCTCTCTGCAGTGGCTTTCACGGATCGAATTATATTTGGACGGACAAATTATAACAAGGATGTGTCCTCTTATAGAAGTCACAGAGAGTTCTATAACAAGTGTGCAACTGAAGTTATAGATTTTTGCAACGGAAATCAAATTACATTCCATATTAAAGACGGAACGATAACAAAGTGATAATTTTGGGTCTCCAACTTCCGATAACAAAAAACTATCAGAAGTACCATTAAAGTTAGGAGGACACATATGAAATCCAACTTTGAATTTCTCAACAGATACTGGCCGGCACTGGCGCAAATCGGTGCGGCAGCTGAGAGCTATGTCTACTCCGATGCCAATGCTTGCCTATATAAGCTTGGTATGTTTGGCGAACGACTGATTCTTGAGATTTTTGCGTTTGAAAAGCTCAAAGAACCTGCTATCGATAATACGCACGCTAACCGTATTCGTCTGTTAAAGCGGGAAGGTCTGATTCCGAAGAAGATCGACGATATCCTGTATGCGCTTCGAAAGACCCGCAATGATGCGGTACATGCGGGTGCCGACTCTGTAGAGGATGCAAAAACTCTGCTCTCTATGACCTATAATCTCGCAGTTTGGTTCATGGAGGTATATGGCGACTGGGGATATATTGCCCCTGCCTTTGTGATGCCTGAAAATGTGGTGCATCCTGACTATGAGGCCATCATTAAAGAGCAGGAGGAAAAAATCGCCAAGCTTTCCAAGCAGGTCGAGGCAGTATCCACTGCAGCATCTACCAAGACTTCCAAGGAACGTGCAGAGAAAGGCGAAACTGCATCTGAGAGCATGGAGCTTTCCGAGGCGGAAACTCGCTATCTGATTGACGAACAGCTTCGCAAATTCGGCTGGGAAGCCGATACCAACAATCTGCTTTACTCTAAGGGAACCCGGCCTCAGAAGGGCAGAAATCTTGCTATTGCTGAATGGCCAACAGATTCTGCCGTGGCCAAGAATGGCTATGCAGACTATGCTTTATTTGTTGGATTGAAGCTCGTGGGTATAGTAGAAGCCAAGAAAGCTGCTATTGACATTCCCTCTGTCATTGACCACCAGTGCAAGGAGTATGCCAAGGGGATTAAGGCCGAACACAAGGAGTACATCATCAACCAGTGGGGCGCTTATAAAGTTCCCTTTGTCTTTGCGACAAATGGCCGTAAATATCTGAAACAGATCGAAACCAAGTCTGGAATCTGGTATTTGGATCTGCGCAGCGGAGCCAATGCGCCCAAAGCTTTGCGGGGGTGGATCAGTCCCCAGGGTTTGATGGAACAACTCGAAAAGGATATTGCTGCTGCAAACGCCGCACTCCAGAATACGTCTTTCGATTTACTCCGTGACCCGGACGGACTGAATTTGCGTAAATATCAGATCGATGCCATTGAAGCCGCAGAGCAGGCGGTTATCGATGGAAAACAGACGGTTCTTCTGTCCATGGCTACCGGCACCGGTAAGACCCGTACCATTCTTGGTATGATCTACCGCTTTATTAAGAGCGACCGCTTCAAAAGAGTTCTGTTCCTGGTAGACCGTACTGCCCTTGGCGAGCAAGCCGAGGATGTTTTTAAGGAAGTCAAAATCGAAGACCTGATGACTCTCGATTCTATTTATAACATCAAGGGCCTTGAGGAAAAGGAAATCGATAGAGAAACAAAAATACATATCTCAACGGTGCAGAGCCTCGTTAAACGCATCCTTTATCCCGAGGGGGATAGCATGCCCTCCGTTACTGACTACGATTTGATCGTGGTCGATGAGGCTCACCGTGGATATATTCTGGACAAGGAAATGAGCGAAACCGAAATGCTCTACCGCAACCAGGATGGCTATATCAGTAAATACCGCACCGTCATCGAGTACTTTGACGCTGTGAAAATTGCACTGACCGCAACGCCAGCGTTGCACACCACTGAAATCTTCGGAAAACCTGTTTTCAATTATTCCTACCGGGAAGCCGTCATTGACGGTTACTTGGTTGACCACGATGCTCCCCATAATATCCGCACCAAGCTTCGCGTTGAGGGTATCAAGTATGAAAAGGGCGAGCAACTCGCTATCTATGACCCTGTCACCGGCGAAGTTCTCAACAGCGCCGAACTGGAAGATGACATGAAGTTTGAAATCGACACCTTCAACCGTCAGGTCATCACTGAAAACTTCAATCGCACCGTTCTTGAGGAAATCGCATGGGATTTCAACCCCGACGGACAGGGCAAGACACTTATCTATGCTGTTGATGATAACCACGCCGACCTTATCGTGAAGATTCTCAAAGAAATCTATGCCGAGGGCGGTGTTGATAACGACACAGTCATGAAAATCACAGGCAGCGTTGCAGGCGGCAATAAGAAGAAAATTTCCGAAGCTATCAAACGCTTCAAGAATGAATCCCTTCCCAAGGTCGTGGTCACCGTTGATCTTCTGACCACTGGTATCGATGTACCGGAGATCACTACGCTGGTCTTTATGCGCCGCATTAAGTCTCGTATTCTGTTCGAGCAGATGCTGGGCCGTGCCACCAGACTGTGTCCCGCCATCGGAAAGACTCATTTTGAAATTTATGACCCCGTGGGCGTCTATGAATCCTTGCAGGATGTTAGTAACATGAAGCCTGTTGTCACCAACCCCTCCGCCAGTTTCGAGGATCTGATGAAGGGATTGGAAGTGGCAACGACTGACGAACAGCTTGCTTATCAGATTGACCTTATCGTTGCCAAGCTGCAGCGAAAGCGCCGCAATGTCAGCCAAAAGGCTGTGGAGCAATTCACACACCTTACCGGTGGCAAGGACCTCTCTGCCTTTGCAGAACACCTCAACAGCAGCACCATTAAGGAAGCAGCCGCAGAACTACTCAGTCACCGGGAAGCCTTCTCTGTACTGGACAAGGACAAAACTCACCGCAAGCGCCCTGTGGTGATTGATGACCACGAGGATGAACTGATTGACCACACCCGTGGTTACGGCGAAGGCCAGAAGCCGGAAGATTATCTGGAAGCATTCAAGGAGTTCATCAACAACAATATGAATGCCATCGCAGCTCTGCGCACAGTATGTACCAAGCCTGCTGAACTCACCAGAGAAGCCCTCAAGAGCTTGAAACTGGAACTTGACCGCCATGACTTTACGGAGAAACAGTTGAACTCTGCATGGAACGAGATGACCAACCAGGACATCGTGGCCGATATTATTGCCTTTATCCACCAGCAGGCTCTTGGCTCCACGCTCATCAGTCATGAGCAGAGAGTAAAGCACGCCTTTGCGAAACTGCGGGTCAACCATGATTTCAACAAGACCCAGCTCGACTGGCTCAAGCGCATCGAAAAGGTGCTTCTGGAAGAAAGCGTGTTGGATGAACAGATCTTCGAGGTCGGTGCATTCAAGAACGCAGGTGGCTTTACCATCATTGATCGCCGCTTCGGTGGCAAACTCCGTGAAATCATTACGGAACTGAACGAGTATCTCTATGAAGATGGAGGAAGCGTAGCGTGAACAATCAGGAAATCGTAGCAAAACTCTGGAATCTCTGCAATGTACTGCGAGATGACGGTATTACTTATCATCAGTACGTCACGGAACTGACCTATATCCTGTTCTTGAAAATGTGCAAGGAGACTGGTACCGAGGGAGCTATCCCTGAACAGTACCGTTGGGACAAGCTCCTTGCTAAGCAGGGCGTGGACCTGAAAAAGTTCTACAAGGAACTGTTGGAACATCTGGGCGAAAGCTGCACTGGCCGTGTCCGTGAGATTTATCAAGGTGCACAGAGCAATATTGATGAGCCCAAGAATCTGGAGAAGATCATCCAGACCATCGACCAGTTTGACTGGTATACAGCCAAAGAAGAAGGCCTGGGCAATCTCTATGAAGGCCTGTTGGAGAAGAATGCAAACGAGAAGAAATCTGGCGCCGGTCAGTATTTTACCCCTCGTGTTCTCATCAACATTATGACTCAGCTCATCGCTCCCCAGCCCGGAGAGCGGTGCAATGACCCGGCCTGTGGCACCTTCGGTTTTATGATCGCGGCTGACCGCTATGTAAAGGACCACACCGATGATCTGTTTGAATTGCCCGTGGATCAGCAGGAGTTCCAGCGCACTCAAGCGTTTTCCGGCTGTGAGTTGGTGCATGACACCCACCGTCTGGCCTTGATGAATGCCATGTTGCACGATATCAGCGGCCCCATCTATCTGGGCGATACTCTGTCCAACTTTGGCAAGGAGATGCGGGGTTATGATGTCGTTCTCACCAACCCGCCTTTTGGTACCAAGAAGGGCGGCGAACGTGCTACCCGTGATGACTTTACTTTCCCCACCAGCAATAAAAGCAGTTGAACTTCCTCCAGCATATCTACCGCAGCTTGAACAAGCACGGCGGCGCTCGTGCGGCTGTCGTTCTGCCGGACAATGTCCTGTTTGCTGACGGCGATGGTGAGCGTATCCGCCGCGACTTGATGGAGAAGTGCAACCTCCATACCATCCTGCGTCTGCCCACCGGCATCTTCTATGCCCAGGGCGTCAAGACCAACGTGCTGTTCTTCACCCGTGGCCGTGAGGATAAGGGCAACACCAGCGAAGTGTGGTTTTATGACCTTCGTTCCGATATGCCCTCCTTCGGCAAGACCAATCCTTTGAAAGAAAGTCATTTTGACGAGTTCGTTGAATGTTATAAGGATGGCGACCTGTCCGCCCGTACCGAAACCTACAGCGAGGACAACCCCAACGGCAGATGGCGCAAGTTCACCTACGAGGAGATCCTGGCCCGCGATAAGACCAGTCTGGACATCACCTGGATGAAGTCTGACACCGGAACGGACGATTACACCCTCTCTGAATTGCTGAATCAGATCAAGGAGAAGTCCGCCAACATCGCCAAGGCCGTGGCCGCGCTGGAAGAACTGATTGGCGAGGTAGATGAATAATGGATACGAAAGCATTACGGCAAAAGATGCTTGACCTTGCCATCCGCGGCAAGCTGGTTCCGCAGGATCCGAATGACGAACCTGCATCCGTTCTGCTGGAGCGCATCCGCCAGCAGAAGCAGCAGATGGTCAAAGAGGGAAAGCTCAAGGCCAAGGACATCAAGAACGATTCCATCATCTTCGTTGGTGAGGATAATTTACATTATGAGAAGTTTGCTGACGGCAGCGTGAAATGTATCGAGGATGA
>OHAA01000957.1_pt1 | contig 16562 bp, 20 predicted proteins | sample 1606051 | NCBI WGS metagenome assembly OHAA01 (sample SAMEA3541493, study PRJEB24748) | human gut metagenome | biome: human gut; feature: human-associated habitat; material: faeces | place: China | collected 2012
TTCTCTCATACCAAAACTAAGTGGTGTTGTACACAAAACTGTCTGGCGCGTTACAGAACGGGCCGGGTGTTACGCGCCTGTTCCAGCGAGTATGCGGGACCCGTGGCCCTGCTCAAAGGCGGCAAGGGCGGCGGCAGTTCCACCACCAACATCAGTTCCGAGCCGGACAAGGCATACAATGCCCGCATGGCGAAGGTGACCGAACGCCAGCAAGCACTTTCCGATCAGTTTTTCAACTGGTGGCAGACAGTGCAGGCCCCGGTGGAGCAGGCAAACGCCGATGCGCAGCCCGGCCTGATCCCCGCCCAGACGGATATTGTGAGGGAAGGGCTTGAAGGGTTCAAGGGCATCCAGACGGACTTCTACAACGCCTCCCGCCCAACCTCCACGGAAACCTACGCAGGCCGGGCGGCAACCTACGCGAACATGGCGCTGTCCAAAGCCACGGGCAGCATGAACCGGAACATGAGCCGGATGGGCATCAGTCCGACAAGCGGCGCGGCGCAGTCGGCCAGCCGCGATTTGGCCATACAGGAGGCCGCGTCCATTGCGGGGGCCGCGAACACGGGCCGGATGCAGGGCGAGGAGATGAACCTGAAAAAACTGTCCGGGGCGATGGCCTACGGGCTTGGAGGGTAAGGAATGAAACTCATGTCGTATACGTCGGCGATGCAGCAGGGCTTTGTGCCCCGGCTCCAGAGCATGATGCCGCAGGCTCCGCAGGGGCCGAGCCTTGCTGGTGGGATGCTCGGAGTCGGAGTGGGGCAGGAGGGGGATGGAAGCCTCATTCCCACGCCGCAGGGAGGCGCAGGAGGCGATGCGCTCAAGGAACTGCTGCCCCGGGGTCCGGGCCGCAGGAAACGCAGCCCGGTCATCGCCCCGTCGTTCATAACAAAGACGGAAGTATCAGCACCGTACGTAGCATTTCTGTCGGAATGCATGGGAAGGAATATCTCATTCCCACGGTAAGCGACGACGGCAAGATACTGACTGAGCGGGAAGCTGTAGATCTCTTCAAAAAGACCGGAAAACATCTTGGAGTTTTTACTTCACCTGAGGCAGCGACGAGATACGCGAAGAAGCTCCATGAAGATCAGGAGAAGCAATATGCACCGAAAGCGCGCCTTGGTGGGGCGATGCCTGATGTCACTGGCTCTGCACCTGCAAACAGTAGTCCGCCTGTGAGGTCTGCTTCTGCTCATACACAGGGAAAAGACCAGATACGGCCTCCCAAGGGAAGTATCTGGGAAAGGATGCCTGACAAGTACGAGGCATACACCAAGGTATTCGGAAAACGTCCTGATAAAGTGAAACCCGCTCTTGCCGTGAAGGAGCTGGATGCCGAGCTTGAGCGACTGGCAGAGGAAAAACTGCGCGAAGGGATGGATAGGCCGAACTGATGGGAGACAGATCAGCGCGGCCTTGGTTCCGAAGGGGCACTGAATCCTGCCATAGAGAAGACAAAACAGTTCATTATGGACGAAATTTTGACATCAAAAGGTTATTACTCTTCTCAACATTAGATGGATTTATAGTTGCTCTTTGACAACCGCATAGAGAAAAGGAGGAGAACACAAGGGCCGGGTTCCTCACGGTTCCCGGCCCTGTTTTTGTAAGTCAGCCCTCACACCCTAGGGGCTGTATGGGCGGTATGCGTCAGGCAGTTGGCGATCTAGACCTTCACGAGGGCCTGACGGCTTACGCCAAGGTGTGCGGCTTCCTTGTCCGATGCCTCGACCATCCATGCAGGGAAGTCCACATTGACGCGTTTGGTCTTCAGGTTGGGCCGTTCCGCTTGGGGCATGTCGGCAAAGGGCATCACACTGCCGCCATCATCAAAATCATTCGCTTTCATAGGCCGTTACCTCAATGGATTGAATCCTACCTCGCTTAAAGCCGTGGGCTTCGTTTTCCCGTAAGCTCATGGTCGGGTTATTTCATCAAGGCAATGATTGCGGCGATGATCGCCACTGTCTGGGCGGTGATGATACCCGCTACCCATTTGATGGTTTCGGCCTTGGCCTGTTGAATTTCCTTCAACAGGCGCAATTCTGTTTCCCGCAAGTCGCCCTTGGAGGCGCTGGCGCTCCTTTGGCTCTCGTCAAAGCGTTCCAGCACTTCCACGATGGTTTTCGCGGCTTCCTCGCCCACAGCCTTCTCAAGTTTCTTTCCGTCATCAAACAGCAACATGGGGGATTCCCTCCGTTGAGTGCAGGATACAGGATCACGTTTCCAATGCCAATGGGAATCAGCGTGCGCTCATGGCGCGGGCGTATTCCAGCAGGAGCATTGCCGGGTTCTTCTCGTCCGGCAGCCTGTCGTCAAGGGAGTGCAGGGCGGCGGTCATGCGCTCGGTGAAGTACCGTTCCCACTGTGCGCCGACGCGGGTGCCGGAGAAGGGGCGGTCGGGGGCTTGCTTGTAGACGCGGCTTTCCAGCGCGGTGAAGACGGGGATGCTCATGGTGATCAGCCTGCTGCACAGGCAGCCGTAGGTACGGTAGTATTGCTGTTGGGCCTCCCGGATTTCGGCGGCGAGTTCCAGCATGGCGGCTTCGTCAAAGCGCGGAGCGGCGGGCAGGGCGGGGCGGTTGCGCCTGGCGAGTTCGGCCTCCATGCAGTTGAAGGCTTCGATGTAGGCGAGCTTGAACCGCATGGCTTCCGGGCCTGTGTAGCCCATCGCCAAGAGGGTAAAGCCGTCACGGAAGATAATGTACATGGCTAGCGATCGCCCAGTATTGTCCATATAGTTACTCACCACAAAATTGTGGGCAGTAAACTCTTCCGGGCAGTTAGCAATAATATTTCGGAGATCCCTCAATACGGCATCATGCCGCTTCCTGAAAAACTTGGAGACATCAAGAGAAGTCGTAGCAGGACGGCCATCATGTAGGGAAACGGAGGGGATGGGGAGGAAAGAAGCAGAGCCTGTGACATAATAAACCTCGTGTAGTTTTCGATTAGCCCTGCAAAATAGCAAGGGCCGGGAGCTCGAAACTGTACACGAACAGCCAGGCCTATTTCCCCGAAGGGTATTGTATTAGCCTACTCCCGACCCGTGAAGATCGTATGATACACCTCTCCCAAGGCATCAAACATGTCTTGGCAGGGCACAAAAATAGCCACTCTCACGGGTTGGCTTCCGTCGTGTAAAGGAGTTTCGAGGCTCCGTGGAAGAAAGTTCACCATGAAAGTGGCTGAAAGTCAATAGTTAGTAGTTGTGGACTTCAATGACGGCATCTGGAGACGGCCTCACCTGTCTATCACTCTTTTCTCCGGGAGCAAGGCATTCAAACGTCATATCAAAAACATTTTGCGCAGGAGAACTTCCCCTATATTGGAGAATATTAACTTCCTTTCCCTGTTTCACACAGTAAGCTTGAGCTTCTTCAATAGCTTTCTTTTTTGTCCCTGATGCTCCTATACAATATATGGAGTCTCTACCGTCAGACTATAAACGCCTTGCCCTATTGGTAAGACACCGCTTGAACCGAAGCATCCATATAAAAGAGATGAGATTAGAATCAAAGAAAACGATATAATTTTATTTGTATACATAATAATTTCTCATACTATTCTTTGTTTTATGTAAATATAAAACAGGAACTTATACAGACTGTTATTCTCTTTTCCAAAATTTCCACCAAGGTGTTCTCTCCTGTTGCGTAGAAGTATCTGTATACGGCACCTGCTCTCCGTCCGACAGGCTGGCCAGCGCCACATCCCGATCCCGCCGTTCAGCTAGTGGCTGTAATTCAGCCTGTGCTTTTCTACATATTGCGATCACCTCCTCAAGTGCAGAACGGATTTCCCGCGCTATCCAAGGATAGAGGATCTGCGCCTCGGCGACGATTCGTTGTACCTCGCCAAGGGCAGAACTCGCGTAGGCCACTGTCGTCAGTATGTCCGCTCGTGTTTTCGCCAGACTGGTTTCACTGTTTTCTAATGCTATTTTAGAGTTAATCTATTGTATTAAAATGTCATTTTCAAGAGCGATACAGAGGGTAGGTAGTATTTCAAGGCTTGGGGAATATTCATCATTTTGATTCAAATAACGATTGAGTATCCCAGTCAAAATACCAGTTTTTTCAGCAAGTTCTTTTGCAGACAGCCCACTGAGTTCTTTTGCATACCTTAATGCTTCTGTAGCAGATACATTTTTGAAATCGAGCACAAGGTTTATCTCCTCTCCTTTTTTAACCGTGTTTCCTTTTGAAAAGCACGGTATCCGAAAAGAAAAAAGGAGGGAATGCAATGACGCTTGAAATTTTATTGGCAGAAGTGATTAAAGGAATCGGTGCAGCATGTAATAATGGGAGTGAAACAAATATAACATATTTAAATACAATGAAAACAATGCCATTGGCCGTAAAAATTGTTGCTTCTGGTAATTTGGATACAGAAGACAGTAAGGTGGAAGTAAAAAACTATGATGTGCATATTGAAATTCTATTTCATTTATCCAGTAAGGAACAAGAAAAACCTTTCATCCCTGTAAGAAAATGAACTAATTACATATAGCTTACTAAAAACTCCTCCTTTTCTCTTTGTTTTTTAACAAGTTGAAAACGGAGGATTTTTTGAACAACATGAATTTTTTGCCTACAAGAGAGCAGCTCGCCGCGTACGCGAATGAACCGGTTTTGGAGAAGGAAGCCGAGGGCCGGGGAGAGCATAGAGGACGGGTTGAAAAAGGTTCTTGATGCGCTTCCGGCAAACGTGTTCGGCGAGGGGCGAGCGGTTCCCGTCGAACGGGAAGAGCGGATCGCGGATGCCGGGATACGGGAAGGGGCGCTTGTCGAGAAGGACGGTGGCCTGTTCACCGTTTCCGACGGGGCGTTGGTTAAGCCCGAGTGGGCCGACAAGCCGAAGAAGGTACGGCAGGCGGCAAGCTACGTCGGCGTCAAGAAATCGGTTTTTGACCTCATCAATAAGACGGAAACCCTCTTCGAGAACCCGGAAACGGGGCTTATCGAACCGGACGATATCTACCTTTCCGGCAATGTCCGCAAGAAGCTGGAAATGGCGGAAGCAGGCCGAGAGGACAATCCGGCCTACGGGAAAAACGTGGAGGCGCTGCGGAAGGTCCAGCCGGAACGTATCGGCATCGACGCCATCCACGCCCGCATCGGCTCGTCGTGGGTTCCCGCCAAGGTCTACGAGGCGTTTGTGAAGCATCTCGGCTTTTCCAGCGTATCCGTTGAGAAGGCGCGACTTGAAGGCGAAGACGGTTCGACGCAGTGGCACGTTGAAGCCTACGGCGGCACGCCGGAAGCGCGGAACCGTTGGGGAGTGGACGGTGCGTCTGTCATTGATCTGATCAGCGACAGTCTGAACCTGAAACGTACTGAGGTCTACGACGAGCATTACAACGCCGACGGGAAAACGTCCCGTGTGAAGAACACCGAGAAGACGCTGGCGGCGCAGGAAAAGCAGCGATCCATTCAGAACGAATTCCAGTCGTGGCTGAAAAAGGACGACGCCGCCGGGCGGCTCGTCGAAGACGAGTACAACGATAGGTTCAACGGGTTCGTCCCGCGCAAGTTCACGGCTCCCGACATCAAGCATTTTCCCGGCGCTTCCCACGCCATCGAGTTGCGGGAGAACCAGAAGATAGGCGTTATCCAAGGGTTGCAGGAATCCACCTTGCTCGCGCACGGCGTCGGTTCCGGCAAGACCATGTTGCAGATTACGCTGGCGATGGAAATGCGGCGTCTCGGGACGGCGAAAAAGCCGTGGATTGTCGTTCAGGCGTCCTCCCTGTCGCAGTTCGCGGCTACCTTCAAGACGCTGTACCCGCGCGCGGCTATGCTCGTCGCGGCCCTGCGCAAACGCGGATGGAAGGACAGCCGTCCGAAGGGGCGCCCGGAGTTTGAAAATCTGCTCGGCAAGATCAACGCCCTGCGTCTCGACACCAAAAAGTCATGGGCATATGTCGAATCCATTGCAGAAAAGATGTATGGCGTGCGCATTCCGTGGCTCGACGGCGAGCAGCTCGGCGGCGTGATTGCCGCAATGGCCAAGCACCAGCGGGCGCAGGAGAGGGCGTAATGTCTGACGCGCGCCTGCCCCGCAACGCCCGCGACATCATCGATCGCCTTGGTCCCGCCGTGACCCTGCGCCTCATAAGGCTCTCGGCGGAACGACGATCCCCGTGCCCATGCGGCTGACGCCCGTCGGCGAGGCCCGTTATAGAAGGCTGTGCGATTATGATTGGGGAGGATGCGGCAAAGGCTTTGTGCCGGGAATATGCCGGAACGAATCTTTACATCCCCACATGCAGACAGGCCGCCCCCGTGCCGCCTATCAGCACCGGGACACGTTGATCCGTGCCTCCCGCATCGTGTGGGGACTGGACGCGCCGGTGTCCGTTTTCGCGGCGCAAATCCACACCGAGAGTTGGTGGAAAAACAGCACGGTCTCGACCGCCGGGGCGCAAGGCTTGGCACAGTTCATGCCGTCCACCGCGAAATGGCTCCCGACCGTTGCCCCGGAAGTGGGCAAGCCCGCGCCCTTCAATCCCGGCTGGTCGCTCCGGGCGTACGTGACATACGACAAGTATCTGTGGGATCGGCTGGCGGCCAAAAACGCGCAAAAGAAGGTGCTGACGCCCTGTGACCGCATGGCCTTTGCCTTATCCGCATACAACGGCGGCATGGGCTGGACCAAGGGATACGGCTTTACGGTTCTTGACGTGCCTCCCTATCCGGTGTCCCGCCGCAGGGGCGGCACGTGGGAGGAGATCGTAGCCATCATCCGGGAGGACGGGAGCCTCGTGGAGCGTCCGGCAGGTTTTTGCGAGAGGTGTGTCCTTTTCCTTTCCCATGAGGAGTGGGATGCCTTTCCCACACGGCCCACGTCCGCGCACATGTATGATCTGGAGAATGGCGAATGAGTCGATCCGTGTCCTTTCGCCAAGCTTCTACACGAGGTCCAGCTTGAAATCCGCAACTGCTTTGAAATTCGCCGCTGGAAAATCTGGGGAAAATTCATCCCCCAATACGAGCAGCTCACATGGTCCGCGCAGGTCGCCGAGGCCACGGGATTCCTGAACGGCGAGGCCCGCGCCACGCCGTACATCGACGCCTTTCTTGCCGCGCGCACCGACGAGGGCAAACCGGACAAGGAAAGCCTGTGCCGCGACATCCTCGCCAATCACGCCGCCTACCTACGAAATATGGTCGAGATCAACGCCGGGCAGTGGGCTTATCTGAAGCGCGCGGAGGGGTGTGTGTCCAACGGCGAGCTTGACGTGATTTTCAAGGAAGTGGCGGAACTTCAAAGGATTTTCCTCGGAAAGTAAGAAGCCCGCATGTCTTGCGCAGTGAATGTTTCGGGAACGTGGAAGTACGCGAAGCAGGCGTACGTTAATGTGGGCGGCAGTTGGAAGCCCTGCCAAAACATCTACGTCAACGTCTCGGGCGCGTGGAAGCCGCTCTACACCTATTCCTATGCCACGGGGAACTGGGGGGCTTGTTCCGTCGACTGCGGCGGCACGCAGACCCGTACGGTCACCTGCCAGCGGCGGGACGCGACGAACTCTAATCTGGACGTGCAGACTGTGGCGGACAGCTTTTGCGCGGCGCACGGGCTGACGAAGCCCACCACGAGTCAGTCCTGCAATACCCAATCATGCACCGAGTGCAAAGGGCAGGGCTCGTACGGCAGCGGGTGTAACGGCGCCGGGGTTGAATACGGGATTGGTCACTATCACGGACAAATAACTATGGCCTCTTTAGATTTCTACACAACCAAAGTCTATTGGAACAGTGTTGTAGTCGCTTCGGGTGATACATATATGGATAGCCTTACATCTGGCGGCTATGTGTACACGAAGAACGGAACGTCACAGATAGACTATTGTTCTACAGGAGAACCTACAGTTCAATGGCATGAAGAAAGACTTTATCCGGTATGCAGGACACCTATATGACATATATCGAAGGATTGTTCATTGCTTTCGACCAGTTCATCAATGCCGTGCTCGGCGGCTGGCCGGACGAAACGCTTTCTTCCCGGTGTTGGCGGGAGGAGCAGCAAGGGCTCCGGGCGTGGCCCCGAAAGCTGGTTGATGGACTGTTTTTCTGGCAACGGGAGGGCCACTGCAAAAGGGCGTACGAGGCGGAAAGAAAACGCCACCGGTTCCCGCCCGGACTGCGCGGCGCGTGACCCCAGAAGCGCGACAGATGTAGAATATTCAGGCAGAGGCGGGGGAGTTACGAGCTCCCCCACCGGCCCGGTGACAAGACGCCGGACCACGGCCCCACACGATGATCACAGCATCGTGCAAGGTTTCCGCCTGCGGTTGTCTCGTGACGAGCGTGTAAACGCATATCAGGACGGATGCCGGGGCGCAACCCAAGGACCATCAAAAAATGACGGGAGCACATAATAAAGAAATCAGATGCGGACACTGTAACCGCTTACTCGCCAAGGGCGAGGCTCTCTATCTTGAATTGAAATGCCCACGTTGCGGGGCATATACTATACTGCGCGCCGCGAGCGCCAGACCAGAGCCGCGAGAAGGTCGAATCGAGATGGTGAGTGACGCAAGATAACGAAGGTTTCAAGCCCATCCGCTCGCCTCTGGCGGGTTGGATGGGCGGCAAGTTCCAGCTCTCCAAGCGCATCGTCGCCGCCATTCCCGAGCATACATGCTACGTCGAGCCGTTCGCGGGTGCGGCATGGGTGCTCTTCAGGAAGCTGGAATCCGATGTTGAGGTCATCAATGACATCAACCGTGAGCTGGTGACGTTTTACCGGTGTATCCAGCATCATCTGGAAGAGTTTGTACGCTACTTCAAATGGGTTCTCGTGGCCCGCGACGAATTTGAGCGCCTGAAACGTGTCGAACCCGACACGCTGACGGACATCCAGCGGGCGGCGAGGTTCTACTACCTGCAGCAGCAATGCGTCGGAGGTCGGATTACGAATCCATCATTTGGTTATGCTGCTGTATGTGGTCCAAAACTCAATTTGCTCCGTATCGAAGAGACTCTTTCTGCAGCACATCTGCGTCTGGCGAGGGCATATGTAGAGTGCCTGCCATACTATGAGATCATTCGGCGCTACGATAAGCCTACCACCTTCTTTTACATTGATCCTCCGTACTGGGATTACGAGAATTACTATGGCAAGGGCCTCTTTTCCCGTGAGGACTTCGGGAAGTTGGCGGAGCTGCTGGCGGGCGTGCAGGGCAAATTCATCCTGTCCCTGAACGATACGCCGGGCGTCAGGGAGACGTTCAAGGCGTTCCAATTCGAGGAGGCGGAGGTCAACTACACCTGCTCGAACGGCAAGAATTTGAAGAGCGGGGAAGTCTTGAGCCGGAACTTCTGATGAACAAAAAAGGCTCCAAAAACTGGAGCCTTTTTTCGTCATATCCAAACATCGTGCCAATCGAATTTTTCACAAGTTCATATTCTCAAGTTGACTGCAACAGATTCTCATCTTGGGTGACTCCTCACAGTGCGATACCCTCTGCACTAGGGATAACGTGATAGGGCAGTCAGCGATGAAGCTGATGAAACTAGAAATGCCCCACGGGACGGAACCCCGTGAGGCATTCTGTAACCAGAAGACTGTAATCAACATACTTCAGTAACGAACGGGCTATATAACCCTTTGAAATCTTTGGCGTCCCCAAGCAGATTTGAACCGCTGTTGACGGCGTGAAAGCCGTTTTACATGCGCCTACCGCCATTATATTTCAATGAGTTATAGCACATTGAGGGACATAAAATGTCACCAAAAACCTCTGTGCTTGTAACCCGCTTTTGTAACCCATGCTCTCGGTGCGCCGTCCTGTTTTTGCCCGCTGAAAGCAATCCTTCTCACACCGTCCTTCCTCTTCCTGTCTTCTCTCACGGCTCCGTCTTCTCTTCCTGGAGTCGTCTTCTTCGCCCTCTGCTCCCTCAAAAAATCTGCCCTGTTCCCGTGCTGAAAACGCACCGCTGGAGGCTTCTTCCGCATCTGAAGCGGCCCAGGATTCTGCCGCGTCTCATGTGCGAAGAGGTCTTCTGTTGAAGCCTCTGCCATCCCCCCGGCAAACAGCACTCTGCCTGCTCAGGTTCCTCAGATCCCTTCAGACCGATCGGCGATTCCTCAAGCGCCGCTTTGTCAGGGCACCACCAGCAATCCTTTGCAGGTCATGCGACAGGCGCAGTTCAGCGCAACCTGCCTCAAGGTTTTGAGGATGAAAAAGGCTTCGGAAAAACAAAAAGCCGTCAGGTGGCACCCCAACGGCTTCTTGCAGAACATTTGTTCTTTCTCAAAAGAATCTGAAAGAACAATAGCTGAATTACCGTCTGTTGTCAATATTCAGCTCTGCAAAAGTATCTTTTTCCTTAGCCGGGAGAAAGACATATGGAGACATTTTCGCCTAAAGGAAAAATTTTTGGTCCTATTCTTCCACAATTTATTTTGGAAAAGCGCATCACACTTGGAGCAAAAGTCATGTATGCCTTACTGTGCAACTATGCTTCTGAAAAAGATCATTGTTGGCCGTCCCATGCCACTCTTGCTTCTCGCCTGTCATGCAGCATCAGCAGTGTAAAAAATTATCTTGCTGAACTGGTGCGTGAAAATCTCATTGCCATACGAAAGGAACATTACCGCTCTTCTGTGTATTACCTTATAAGACCTGAACATAATGATAACGCTGACGAGTCAAATCCTGAAAGAAGTGAACGAGTTTTTACCTGCAACAAGTCAAGTTCTGACTACATAAATAATTTTAACAAACAAAAACAAGAAAAACACACCCCCTTTCCCCCAAAAACGACAGAAGAGACTCCGCAGCCTACGGCTCTCTCTACGCCTTCGGCGGGGTGTGGGATTTCTTCTGAACAGGATTTTGAGAACGTATGGAATCTCTATCCCAAAAAAGAGGCAAAAGGCTTCGCCCGGCTTGCCTGGTTCCGTCTGGCCCGTTGCGGTCAGCTTCCTCCCGTATCTGAACTTCACGCCGCTCTTCAGCATTGCATGGCTCAGGAAAGCTGGCACCGGGAACAGGGACGATTTATCCCCCAGCTTGGAAACTGGCTTCGCGGGCAGCGATGGCTTGATGCCCTTTCTTCCGGTTCTCCTTCGGGACGGCGTCCTGATCCCGGCGTGCAAAAGGCCATGCAGGAAAGAGAGGAACAAGAAAAACGCATCCTGGAACGGCAGAAAGCGGAAAAAGAAAGACTGCGTCCTCTCTTCCGGGCTTTTGCGGAAAAATTTGATGCTCCCTTCAACGAGGCCATGGCTTTCGGCATCTGGCTGCATTTGCACTCCATTCACAGCGCTCCCGCTGCCGAAGATGTTCCTGCGGATAACACCAGGAGCATTGTGGCCTTTCTTCTTGAGTACCGTCGGAAAGTACAGGAACGCCGCTATACGTCCCCATCTTCCAAAGCTGATACGCCGATTTCCTATTTTCACCGCCCGGAACTGCTGTTCGGCAGAAATTCCGAATCCCCAGCCATACCGACATACGCATAAGGAGCTACCGTGAACCAACTGATTTCTTTAGGAATACTGGCTCTGCTTTCGCTGCCGTGGGACGCCCAGGCAGAAACTTCCGCCGAACCTCGGACGCCTCTTTCCCCCGCAACGATGGCCACCGTTCACGGGCAATCCGCCGACTCGGCCTCCTTGTCCGAAGAATCGACACAGAAAACGACCGCGCCCTCAGGTTCGGACCTGAAAAAGGCCCAGGAAGCGCAGGCGCTTTTTGAGGAAAGTCTGCGGCAGATGATGCCGCTGGATAAGGAACACATACAGGAATACCGGAAACGGTCGGATCAGCGTGAACGAGCGCTTTTGCCCGTTTCCCCCGATCTGAGTACCCGAACGGTGCGCGTCACGCTGGAACCCGGTCGTGCTCCGATTAAGGTTTTTACCACGGCCAATATCGCCACATCGCTGGTTTTTCATGACTCCACCGGTCAGCCATGGCCCATTACTTCCGTGACCAACGGAGGGCCTTCCTCGTTTCAGGTTCTCCGTCCGGAACTGCCGGAAGGCAATCTGCTCAATGTCATGCCCATACAGGGCTATGCCACGTCAACCCTCGTGGTCACTCTGGAAAATCGGGACATCCCGCTGGTCATCAGGCTTGAATCGGATTCCGTCCGCGCTCCTGAACGCAAAGCCGACGCGCTGGTTCTGATTCAGCTTGCCCACCATGGTCCGAAGGCTGCGATTCCCCTGACCAGCACCATCAAGGAAACCGCCAGCTCCGCCATGCTGTCCTTTCTTGACCGCGTCCCCCCGGATGATGCCGTGCGTCTTCGCTCCGAACCGGATTCGGATGCCGTGATGGCCTGGAAATACAACGGAAAACACTACGTCAGAACCACGCACAGCCTGATGTGGCCGGCATGGACTGCCGTCGTCAACGGAGCAGGCTCCACCAAATGTTACGAGCTGCCCGTCACGACAAGAATCATGCTTTCCCGTGAAGGAAGCGTGCAGACCATCCTTCTGAAAAATACTCTCAAATAAGGCGGACACATGGCTATCACCAGCACGGAAAAAAAGCGACGATTCATACTCTTCAGCCTGTTGGGGCTGGCTGCCGCCGTTGTCATTGTTCTTGCCTCGTTTCTGCTGTTCACGCCGGAAAAACCGTCCGGCACCTCAAAAATGGCATCGGCAAGAACGGAAGCCGTAAGCGGGCAGGCTGGCGGCGTCGGATCTGAGGAATACAACCAGAAGTTGAAGGAACACGACGCGCAACAGGCCAACGCGGCGCTTCAAAGCGGTGCGAGTTTCATTCCTACGCCGATAGGAGAAAAAAAGTCCGTTATCATTAAGAAGCAGGATACCCCTCCGTCGCCTCCGCCGGTTGCTCAGGTACGCACCGTGCCTGTTAAGACGTCGCGCACGGACAACACCATGCTCAAAAGGATGATGGATGACCTGGCCGAACTGGACACCAGGCTGGCCAGCGCTTCCGTGGGTCAGGGACAAATCGCCTATGTCCGGGAGTTCCAGGATGAGACCGGCCAGCAGGAGTCCGAAAAACAGACTGCCTCCGGGACGCCGTCGGTCGCTGCATCCTCCAGACCTGCGGTGAAACCGGGCGACCTGTTGTACGCCATCATAGATGTGGGAGTGAACTCCGATGTTCCGTCCGCCGTGCTGGCGACCGTCACCTCAGGCACATACAGAAATGCCCGCCTCACAGGCTCTTTCCAGCGCCATGACGAACGCCTTGTGCTGGCCTTCAATCGGATCATTCTGCCCTCCGGCGAAACCATCCAGGTGGAATCCTATGCCGTTGATCCCACCACCTCGGAAGCCTCGGTAGCCAGTTCCGTGGACACTCATTTCTTCAGCCGGTGGGGCGGTCTGGTCGCCTCGGCGTTTCTGGAAGGACTAGGTACGGCCAAACGCTACAGCGGTGCCCAGAGTACCATCTACGGCTACGGCAACGACGTCACCGACCAGATGGTCTGGAACACCTACAGCGTCAGCGATCAGGCATGGATTGCCGCCGGAAAGGTCGGCGAAAAGGCCGGAAAAATCTTTGAAAGAAACTTCGACCGACCGCCCACTGTCAGGCTCGAAAGCGGCACGCCCGTGGGCGTTCTGGTCATGAACGTCAAGGACAGGTGACGCCATGGAAAATTACGTTGCCAACGTCATTCCGCATTTGCAGCAATGGTGGCCCGTCATCATCCGGCTTGCCTATCTCATCGGCATTGTCTTTGCCGTTGTCTCCCTTGTTCAGGCCGTCAGCCGGAAACAACGCTTCAACCGCTCCACGGCGGTCTGGAGCTTCATCTGTGCCGTTCTGCTGCTGAATCTTCCCGCGCTCATGGATTCTCTGTCCATGACGGTTTTCAACCAAAGCTCGGAACAGGCCCTGAGCTACAGCCCGCCTTCGTCCCCCGGTTCCATCTATATCCAGTTCGCCGTGTACGCCATTGCCTCCATCGGCGTCATCGGCATTGCGCGGGGGCTGTGTCTCATACGCGACACGCCGAACCAGAGCATGAATCTCAGCCGGGGCCTTGTCCATCTGTTCGGAGGCATTCTCGCGGTCAACCTTGTCACTTTCCTGCGCGGTCTGGGGGCCACGGTAGGCGGTGACGTACAAACATACATCGCCAACATCATTGGCTGAGTACGGAGGACTCTATGAACTTCATCAATCATCAGCTCTCCATTTCCCCGCTGCGCTGGACTGCCGCCGTTATCGGTGTCGCCGCCGTCTGGTTCCTCATGCCTGAGATTGTCCAGGCTGCCGTCACCTTCGGAGAAATCGGCGAAAATGTGGCGGAAAACGCCAAAGGCGTCGCCAAGGGCGTCACCCTTGCCGGATACGCCTCCGGTGCGGGCATGGGCGTCTGGGGTTGCGTGGACATGTACAAGGCCACCAAACGCCAGGGCGAATCGACCTATCCCGGCGGCCTCATCAAGATTCTGGTCGGAGCCGTGCTGCTCGGCCTGGGAGAAACCCTCGGTTCCGGCTCGGCCACGCTTTTCGGAGCCGATCAGACCTCCGGCATGAGTGATCTCGGCCTGTAACCTCAAAGGAGACGAGGCATGAGCATGTTCAAAAAAAAGGAAACATCTTCCCTGCCGGAAGCTCCGGGGCAGGCTCTGAGCATAGAACCTCATGCCTCGTCTCCGGCCCCGGACGCGTCTGCCGTTATCGGAGGTCTCGACTGGTACAGAACTCAGTTTCATCGTGCCATGAAACTGGCGCTGGGACTGAGCCTGGCGCTGATGGTCAGCCTGGCCGTCATTGCGCTGCTTCTGCTGAATCAGCCGAAACCCCGATATTTCGCCGCCACGCCTGATTTGCGCCTCGCGCCTCTTGTCCCTCTCGACCAGCCACTACTTACCCAGAGCGGGCTGCTGACGTGGGTGTCGGACACGATTACCGGGGCCATGTCGCTCAACTTTCTGGAGTGGCGCGAAAAGCTGGAAGCCGTCAGACCGAATTTCGACGACGACACGTTCAAATCCTTCCTTTCCTCTCTGGAAAGCTCCGGGATTCTGAACATGATTCAGGAAAAACGGCTTTCCGCCTCGTCCGTTGCCACCGGTGCCCCGGTCATCATCGCCTCCGGGCTGGTCAGCGGGAAAGCCACATGGCGCATCGAGTTTCCCCTGATCGTTTCCTACGAATCAAGCCAGGGGGTGGAGAGCACCCAGCGTCTTATCGCCACTGTTCTTGTCTGCCGTGCCTCCACGGCCACCACCCCGCGCGGGGTGGTGATTCAACAGGTCGTTCTGAAGAGGGAATCCTGATGCTGGATAAACTTGTCAATGGCATAGACTGCGGCATACGCGCCATCTCTGAAGTCTTCGCCGGACCGGTGTACGGTTACTGCCGACTGGAAACGGTTGATGACGACGTTCTGGTGGCGGACGACGGAAGTCTCGTGAGTCTTCTGCGTCTTGAGGGTTCCCTGAAGCATGTGGGCGTAGAAGAATACGGGAGCATTGTTTCCGGTCTGACGGAAAAATTCCAGTCTTCCTTTTCCAAGCCTGGGCACCTGCTTCAGGTCGTCTTTGAGTACGACCCGGAAAGCAGCGCTTCCCGAATTACCGAACTTCTGCGTCCTTCCCGGCTGACGGCACAGAATCTGGGCCTTCATGTCGGCCCGCTGCTGGATGACTGGGGAGCCACGCTGCAACGCTACTGCGCTCTGGAAACCTGCTGGCTCGTTCTTTGGACAAGGCCCGCCGTTCTGCCGGATTCCCTGCGGAAAACAGCCCTGAAGGAACGCAATGCAGCCATGTCCAAGGTGCCGACGATTCCGGGCTGTCAGCAGGTATCCCGCGCCGTAGCTGCGCTGCATGACGCCCATAACGGTTTTCTGACCGGTGTGATGGACGCTTTCCGTCAGGTTGACCTGCTGGTGCATCCCCTTTCGGCCCATGAGGCTCTGCGTGACATCCGCTTGTGCATTTCCCCGGAAATGACCGGTCGGGACTGGCGGCCTCTCATACCCGGCGATCCCTTGCCGTTGCGTCTGCCTGACCCCGACACAAGCAGGGCGGACAGGCTGCATAACATGCTGTACCCGGATTTCAAGACACAGCTCTGGCCCCGTGAGGGAGAACTGATTTCCCGCAACGCCATACGCATCGGCGACAGAATATTCGGGCCGCTCATCATGACGCTCATGCCCCAGACGCCGAAACCGTTTCAAGAACTTTTCAGGGTACTTGCCAAGCGTGATGAACGACTGCCGTACCGCATTTCCTTTCTGCTGGAAGACGGAGGCCTGAACATGGGTCTCCGGCCCCTGCTCGCGGCCATCCTGGCCTTCAGCTCTTCGGACAACAAAAAGTTCAATAAGGCCGTCGATGCCCTGAAAGAGCTGGACCTTGAAGGTATATGCTGCATCCGGTTCCGCATCTGCTTCTGCACCTGGGCCAGCGTAACGGATTCCGAGCAAGAAGCCCATCTGCTGCTCCGACGGCGCGTCGCGGAACTTTCCAAAACCGTTCAGGGATGGGGAACGGCGGATATTTCCGAAGCCACAGGCGACCCGCTTCTCGGTTTTACCGCGACGCTTCCCGCCATAACTTTTATCAGACGAAGGAACAATGTCTCT
>OHAA01000961.1_pt1 | contig 16549 bp, 10 predicted proteins | sample 1606051 | NCBI WGS metagenome assembly OHAA01 (sample SAMEA3541493, study PRJEB24748) | human gut metagenome | biome: human gut; feature: human-associated habitat; material: faeces | place: China | collected 2012
TTCGAGATTACCTGCGGGCTGCGGTCCCTGCTCAAGCGGCTGGCCGGGCTGCCGGGTGATTTCGTTGATTCTTCCGCGTTTCCGATCCGCTCCGTGGACAGTCATGGGCGGCCCATGCTTCCGGCACACATATCGGGAGTCGTCCCTTCCGGCATGGCGCTAGTGCTGGCTGACCATGAAGGCAGTTTTGACAGTCGTTACTTTGGCTTCGTTCCATTGAAACACCTTCAACGGGTTGAGGCTGTCTGGATATGGAAGTAAGTGTCCATATCCTCCAGATTCAGTGTTTTTGTGGCGACACGTTGCAAAAATATCTGGTCATGCTCCACCAGAATCATGTTGGGCTGGTGCTCCAAAATGAGATTTTCAATCTGCATACGCGAGATTACGTCAATATAGTTCAGCGGCTCATCCCAGACATACAAATGTGCCTCCTCACAAAGGCTTGCTGCCAACAGTGCTTTTTTCTTCTGTCCCGCACTGAAGTCACGCATGTTCGTATCAAACTGCTTTCGTTCAAATCCGAATCGATGCAGCACAGCCCTGAACAAGCTTTCGTCAATGCCGCGCTCCCTGACAAAATCTTTCAGACTTCCGCTCAGAAATGCGGTGCTCTGTGGGACATAGGAGATACGCAGAGACTTCGGCAGACACAATTCGCCTCGAAATTCCAAAGGGTGCCCGGCAAGGAGTTTCAGCAAGGTGGATTTTCCACTGCCGTTTTTGCCGGACAGAGCCAACCGCTCTCCCTTCATAATGTTGAAAGAAATGTCTCGCAATATGGCAGCATTGCCATAGCCAACAGAAATACCCCTACATTCTACAAGGCGCTTGCTGTGAAACTCTTGCGGGCGCATGGACAGCGGAGCCTCATTTTCCAGGTTGCGCAAAAGCTGTGTTTTCTCTTCCACAGCCTTACAGCGTCTGGCTTCCACATTTTTTGCCCTTTGCATTGTTTTGGCCGCTTTATGCCCGATAAATCCCCGATCCAAAAAAAAGTCCACATGCCCGGTGACGTATTTCCCCTTTTCAGCTTTTCTCGACCAGTCAGCACTGCGTTTGGCGCTTTGCTCCAACCTGACAATTTCTTTTTTCAGCCGGTCATTGTCTGCCACTTCCCGGTGATCCGTCCGCTCTCGGTTCATTTTCCAAGAACTGAAATTGCCACGCTGGAGTTCAATATCCGTTCTGTTGATGGAAAGTACATGATCGATACAGCCGTCCAGAAGGCTGCGGTCGTGAGAAACCAAAATGAACCCTTTCTTTGCCCGCAGATATGTCCCGACAATCTGTCGGGCGTTCATATCCAGGTGATTGGTGGGTTCGTCAATAAGCAGGAAATTGTTTCCTCGCAAGAAAAGAGAAGCCAACAAAAGCTTTGTGGCTTCGCCACCGCTCAACGTGTTGAAAGGGCGCGAAAGCGCTTCAAGAGAAAGATCCAACAGCGAAGATTCCCGCTCCAGACGCCAGTCCTCCAAGTCAGGACAAATGCTCCGGGCGACTTCCAGCGCGGTATGCTCCGGCGCGTCCACGGGAAAGGGAAAATAGTCCATCGCCACCGGCGTGTGAATGGTGCCGCTGAACAAATATTCTCCAAGCAACAACTTGAGGAACGTAGTTTTACCTCGTCCGTTGCGCCCAATGAGTCCAAGCTTCCAGTTAGTATCAAGTTGCAGCGATACCGCATCGAAAATCGCTTGCCCGCCGTCATAGGCAAAACTGAGATTGGAAATATTGATCAAAGCCATACAGGCAACCTCCCGCTCTTCCGGCTCTTCGCATTCTCACGAAGAGCGCACAAAAAAAGACTGCCGGAAATCTCCTTTCCGCAGTCTCCATATGCGCGTCCCAACACCATAAATGGTGCAGAGCGTTCGGCACGGAACCAGGTAAAGCGAAATTCCCGCACACCGGCGAACCTTCAGGGACAATCATCTCCCTTGTTCCACACGGCGCAAAACACTGTCCAATCAGGTTTTAGCGGGAATTCTTCATCTGAACCTGTCCTGTTTGGGTTTCCAAAACTTCGACTGGCTCTTTGTAGTGCCGATACGCGCCCGCGTCAAGTTATGAAACATACGTTTATTTCACCGCAAACAATCTCAAAGGAGTTTGACCATGCACGACAAAGAATATTTACGCGCTGTGGCAAAGGCTATCGCACAGCAGATTGAAGGGGACTCCGTGATTTTTGGCGTCCCGCTTGATCCTGACGTTGCGGACTATATGGGGGCATTCCCCGAAGAGGCCATTACGCTGGCCGACATGGTGGAAGACGGCCTTCTGACTGTCACCCATTCCGGTGAGGTGGTCTATGTCGGCTAAGACCCAAAAACCGCAAAAGGAAAAACGCCCGCCCTTCCATGAAGAGTTTGCCAGTAAGATCATTGAACGCCTTCAGGAAGGCACGGCCCCGTGGCAGATTCCCTGGACACCGGGGAAAGCCTCCCTGGTTCCCCACAATCCTGCCTCCGGCACGGTGTACCGGGGCATGAATCGGGTGCATCTGGCGCTTTCCGGTTACGACGATCCGCGCTGGATAACGTTGAAACAGGCCAATGATCACGGCTACAGCATTTTGCCCGGCAGCAAGGCCACGCCCGTGGTCTATTTCCAGTTCAGCGAAGAAAAAGACAAGTTGGACAAAGACGGCAAGCCCGTCCTCGATGCAGACGGCAAACCGGAAAAAGAAAAAGTGGAGCTGGACAAGCCCATTGTCCGCTTCGCCCATGTCTTCAACGCCGAACAGGTTGACGGCATTCCCCCGCTCCAGCTCACGGATAAAGCCTATGAGTGGGACCCCATAGAGAAGGCGGAAAACATCCTTGCTGCCTCCGGCGCGACCATAAAGCACGATCAAAGCAACCGGGCCTTTTATCGGCGCATGGAAGACGCCATTCACCTGCCGCCCAAAGAAAACTTTGATGCCCCTGACAAATATTATGCCACGGCTCTGCATGAGCTTGGTCACTGGACAGGTGACGAAAAGCGTCTGAACCGTGAGAAAGGGCCATTTGGATCAGAAGTTTACGCACGGGAAGAATTACGGGCTGAAATCGCCGCATGGATGCTCGGGCAGGAAATCGGCATCGGCCACGATCCCGGCCAACATGCCGCCTATGTGCAGTCATGGATCAAAGCCCTGAAAGAAGACCCCTACGAAATTGTGCGGGCGTGTCGGGACGCGGAAAAAATCAAAGAATACGTCTTTGACCTGGAGCGGAAAAAGGAGCTTGGACAGGAAGGCCCGGAACAGCTTGTGCAGCCGGAGAAGGATGCCCAACGCGGGAAATCCTTTGAAAAAGGGGAGCAAATAGCCGCTATGGGTATTCCTGCAAATCCAGCTACCGAGAAAACCTTCCTCGCTGTTCCGTACAAGGAAAAAGAACGGGCAAAGAAGCTCGGTGCTAAGTGGGACAAAGAAAACAAGCTCTGGTTTGCGCCGGAAGGTACTGACCTCACGCCGCTGGCTAGATGGGTTCCAGAAAATACGCTGGGAAAAGCCCCCGCGCCGGAACCGTTTTTGGCTCCACAAGAGGAATTTGCCCATGCTCTGGAACAATTCGGGCTGGATTTGCGAGGTAAAGCGCCGATCATGGACGGGCAAATACATCGTGTGCCGCTCATCGGCAGGAACGGCGGTGATCTTGACGGCGCATACTGTGGCTTTCTTGATGAACGTCCTGCCGGCTGGATGCAGGACTTCAGCGCCGGCGAAAAGCACACCTGGGTCGCCACGGGTCACACCATGACCAAAGAGCAGCTCGACGCGCAACGTGCCGATATTGCTCAAAAGCAGGAAGAACGCCAGAGGCTCATTCTGGAGCGCCAACAAAGAGCGGCACGGGACGCGCATACTGAATGGATAGCCTATGATTGGGCCACAAACGAGAACCCCTACCTACAGGCCAAGGGCGTTCCGGCCTTCGGGGTGCGTGAGGATGTGGACGGCAACCTGCTTGTGCCAGTGATGACCGTGGACAAGGAATTGCGCGGCCTGCAAACCATTTCGCCAGACGGCGAAAAGCGTTTCATGTACGGGATGGAAAAAAACGGCAATTTTCATCTGATTGCCGGTGACAACACCCCATTGGGCAAAGACCCTTCCAGAGATTTGGCCCAAGGGGAAATCATCCTGGCCGAAGGCTACGCCACGGGCGCAACCCTGCACATGGCAACGGAAAAACCTGTGGCCGTGGCTTTTGACGCTGGCAATCTGGAACCTGTAGCCAAAAAGCTGCGGGAAAAGTTCCCCAACGCCGCGATCACAATCTGCGCGGACAATGACCACCAGCATACCCGCAAAACCCCGGAAGGCACGGAACCCTGGAACAAGGGAGTGGAACTGGCCCAAAAAGCCGCCCAAGAGGTCGGTGGCAAGGTCGTGGTTCCAAGTTTTACCGATGAAGAAAAGGCCAGGGGGCTGACGGATTTCAACGATCTGCACCAATACCGTGGTCTGGATGAGGTGAAACGGCAAGTGGACCTTGTTCGGCAGAAGGATGTTGAGCAGGAAAAATCACGCTTTCAAGGGCTGGAACGAGGTATGAGCCTGTAATTCATTCCTGCGGGCCTCGCACCCCAACTTCGCGCCGCATGATGGCCGCCAAAGGAAAAGTCATGTGTGCGAAACTGTTTATTCTCGAATCCCCCGGCAAGGTGAAAAAGGTACAGGAAATCCTCGGCCCCGGCTGGAAGGTCGCCGCCTCTGTCGGCCATGTGCGCGATCTGCCCGTCAAGGAAATAGGCGTGGCCGCTCCCGACTTCAAACCTCAGTACCTTCCCACGGACAGGGGCAAGGACGTTCTGTCCCGGCTGGCCCAGCTGGTGAAGAACGCCGAAGAGGTTTTTCTTGCCACTGACCCTGACCGAGAAGGCGAAGCAATAGCGTGGCACCTGCAAGACGCCCTGAAGCTCAAGAACGCCAAGCGCGTCACCTATACGGAAATTACAGAATCGGCCATACGCGCCGCGCTCTCCGCTCCGCGTTCCATTGATATGGCCCTGGTTGCAGCACAGGAGGGGCGGCGGGTGCTGGATCGCTTTTGTGGCTATATGGTTTCCGGGCCGCTCTCCAATTCTACAGGCGAAAAACTCTCCGCTGGCCGGGTGCAAAGCCCGGCTGTGCGTCTGGTGGTGGAGCGGGAAAAGGAAATCAAAGCCTTTTCCAGCACCACGCATTACGGCGCGGAACTGACCTTTGAAAATGTGGATAACATCACGGACGGCTGGAAGGCCACGCTTCTGGTCAAGCCCTGGTTACCTAATTCCGCTGCCGGGCAAGAATATCTCCTTGATAAGTCTTTGGCGGAAAAGGCGGCTGCGCTGCGTTCCCTGGACGTGCTGGACTGCAAGGAATCCGAGAACCGCTCCGCGCCTCCGGCTCCGTTCACGACTTCCACATTGCAGCAAGCCGCCAGTTCGTCACTGAAATTCACTCCCAAGCAGGCAATGCAACTGGCGCAACGGCTGTATGAGCAAGGTTCGATTACCTACATGCGAACCGACAGCCCCAATCTCTCGCAAGAAGCGGTACACGCTATCCGGGCATATTGCGAAACAAAAGGCTGGCCGCTGGTGGAAACGCCCCGCACATGGAAGTCCAAAGAAGGGGCGCAAGAAGCGCATGAGGCAATCAGGCCGACCCACATTGAAGTAGACGACGCCGGGGAAACGGCTGACGAACAAGCCCTGTATCGCCTTATCCGGCTACGCTCTCTGGCGTGCCAGCTGGAAGATGCGGTGTATGCGGTGCGGACGCTCCAACTCGGCGCGGAACTGGACGGCAGGCAGGCCGTCTTTGAGGCCAAAGGCCGGACGCTGCTTTCTGCTGGCTGGAGAATCCTGACTGCGGCGGATCACGCGGAAGAACTGCCCGATGTGGAGGACACGCCGCAAGAGCCGGAAAATCCCGTCCCGGTCATGAGGCCAGGCACAAAGGCCACGGCGTTGACGGGAAGGATCACGACAAAAAAAACCAAGCCCGCCGCCAGATTTACAGAGGCCAGTCTTATCCGCGAACTGGAAAAACGCGGTATTGGCCGTCCGTCCACCTATGCGGCGATCATAGACACCATTTCCTGCCGGGGCTATGTCGCCACGGAAAAACGCTTCCTTGTGCCTACGGCCCTTGGCGAAAAGGTTGTTTCCGGCCTCTGCGGGCATTTTTCCTTCATCGAGTATGAGTTTACCCGCACTATGGAACAATCCCTTGACGATATTGCGGAAGGGAAGGCGCAATACCGTGCTGTCATCGCTTCGGCCTATGACCAGCTTTCCAGAGAGGTGCAGGCTTTCGCCAAGGCCACGGGCAAGGTCTGCGAAAAATGCGGCAAGCCTATGGTACGTCGTGTAAAAAAGCCCGGCAAGGACGGCAAGAGCGGCTATGAGTTTTGGGGCTGCACCGGCTGGCCGGAGTGTCAGGGGAGTCACGCATAGAAAAAAGCGCTAAATTTCTTGACTATGAGCATCGTTCTTGTTAAACATCACAAAATTTTCCTGGAGAAGACGAGTTGAAGAAAGTTTCCTAAGTAATAGCTGCCCAATGCCTTGACGGACCCTTAACAGGGTCAAGTTGTTGTACCGATAAAGGCGGTTGGTGCGGTTCTTTTTATTGCTTCGGAAACTTATTTCTTTTCGTGACTTTTCTTTAAAGAAAGCCGCGTGGAAACAATTCCACGCGGCTTTCTTTATGCTCCAGGATGATTTGATGCTTCAAAATCTCGCCTTGACTGGCAATAATTGGCATAAAAAAGCCATTCTTTTCTTAGTCAGCCAAAATTTTTCGCTTTTTGGTTCTTCAACTGTAGGGTTTGCCTTGGTCTGGCATATCACATTGCAGACCACGTCTGGACTTTGGATGACAGTTGCAACCATAGCCTGCAATGTTCCCCAAGTTTTGCTTTTGCTGTGGGGCGGTGTCTGGGCTGATCGATATAACCGGCGTATATTGATCATCTTGTCAGATGGATTTGTCGCTCTGGTTACGTTGGGGTTGGCCGTCCTATTCCTATACGGAATGGAGAACCTGTGGCTCCTGATAGGTGCGCTGGCTTTTCGCTCTTTAGGCAGCGGGGTACAGGCTCCAGCTTCTGCCGCGATTTATCCGCAAATCGTACCTTCATCACATCTTAGCCGCATTCAAGGCATAAATCAGACTATAAATGCCGGTCTTATGCTCATTTCTCCGGCAGTTGGTGGGCTTCTCCTTGGAACAGTAAGTCTGGCTTGGGTGATGCTGATTGATGTTGTCACGGCAGTCTTGGCGATTATCGTCATATGGCAAATAAAAGTGCCAACACCAGCAAAGTCCACAAGAGATTTTTCCGCCATCAGCGAAATGCGCCACGGCCTTTTATACACCATCCATCATCCGCAACTTAGGCTTCTCATCCTAAGCTACGGAGCTTTCTTCTTTCTCGTTACTCCCGCTGCTGTTTTGAGTCCTTTGATGATTGCCCGTACTTTTGGCGAAGAAGTATGGAGACTGACGGCTAATGAAATCGCATGGTCTGGAATGTCCATCTTTGGCGGGTTGTTTATTACTTGGCGCGGAGAGTTTTCCAATAAGCCTAAAGCGATAGCCCTTTGCATCTCACTTTTGGGAATATTCTTCGGCCTGATGGGGGTAACAGAAAGTTTCCTGATTTTTCTCACTCTGATTGGTGCCGCTGGCTTTTTCATGCCAATATTTACCACCACAGTTACAGTCTTCATTCAAAAAGAAACCGATCCAGAAGTCCTTGGACGAGTGTTCTCAATTCTCCAAATTATTGCTTCAAGCGGTATGCCAGCCGCAATTCTCATTTTCGGACCACTGGCAGAAATTATCTCTGTAGAGATACTTTTGAAAACCACTGGTATTTTGATGGCTTGTACAGGATGTTTGTACGGCATGGCAGCCAAAAAACAATCGTTACTACCGGGAAATAAAAGATAATTAGAATTTTTTAAACTGTTCATAACCGCTCAAGCTGCTGCGCACAGTTTGGCATCTAACATCAACATACCACATCGTGTATGAGATTGATGCCTTTGTGCGTGGCCGATGGGAAAACGGATGGCCGTTTTTCGCTTGTGGCGTCAACTGTCCGCTTTTTTACCAAATAAGCGGATTTTTGCTGTGATGACATTGCTGTGGTGTGTGGAAAGCTCCAAAAGAGGTTTGGCATGTATGAGAACAATGAAGAGTACCGGCTGGAAAACTTTGAAAAGCTGACTCAAGAACTGCTCGATATCCTCTTCCCTGTTTGTGAAGTCCATAGACGCGGACACGCGGATGAGTACGCCAAAGCGCTTCCCTTGGCTGCTATGGCTGTGCAGGAGTCCATTCGGACATTTCTGGCTCTGCTCAAGCGCAAATAGTCCTTTTCTAAACCTCTAACCTTTGTGCCCACGCCTGTGGGCACGTTAATCGGCTCTTGCGATAGCATCAGCTATCAAACAAATTTTTGCCTCTCAGCTATACTGTCAACCTATGACAGTAACGCGGCAAAATAATAAACTATTCGGGGAAGTTCTAAGGGCGCACAGGCTTGAAAAGCAACTGACCCAAGAACAACTGAGTGAAAGAGTGGACGTAATCAGACCGTTCATCAGCGCCCTTGAAAATGGCACAAGGCAGCCGAGCCTTGCCATGATCCTTCGACTTGCCAAAGCCCTGGACATAACACCCGGACAATTACTTGATCCAGTTGCGGAGAAAATGGAGCAAAAGTAGCTATCGTTCCATATGCTGCTGTTTCCGGGCTTGCTCTTTCTCCAACTTTTTTTCCAGCCGCACAATTTTATTGCCCTCCACACACAGACTTTTCCCCCATTTTTCCTGCGCGTAGCGGACAGCCACATGCCGGGCAGTGTCATTATTGCCCGAAAAGAACAGCTCTTTCCCGCTATCCAGAATCCTCCCGCCGCCGGGCAGGGTAAAAATGACTGTTCCCTTGCGATCCACGGCTGTCGAGAATCCTTGTATGTGTGCCGCCTCCTCTGCCGCTAGTCGCTCCATGCGTAAGACGGCCAAAAGCTGTTTTTTTGCCTTACCGCTCACGTTCGCATTCTCAAGGGCTGCGACTTCCCTGGCCGCGTATTCTGCCCGGACTTCTGCACGGTTCGGTGTGAATTGCTCTTTGTCGTGCTGTGACCAGTTCTTGACGACGGCGGTCTGCGGCTCCCGATCCGGCTCCGCGATCTCCTGTGTGGAGCGCAGAATGGCTAACGCCGCTTCATTGCCCTGACCGGCCTTATATTGCAAAAAGTCGTTCCATGATGAAAAAGGAATTTCTCCGCGTATGGCTTCGCGGGGAGATTGAAAAGAGAGTCTGGCCCTGGCCGTTTCCTCGGCCTCATGCTTTCGGGCCAGTTGCAGCAGATTACGCCGGTTCTTTTTGGCTATGTTCAGCAGTTCCAGCTCCCGGCGCTTGGTCGTCCATTTTTCCTTGATTGCAGCAAGCGTCGCGTCTTCCTGCTCCTTGACCGTAGTAAGTCCGGTTTTCCGTTTCTCAATGCCCTGCTGATATTCCGCGTACAAGGCTCCCCGCTCTGGAGAGCGGTGCAAGGGGGTAGTCTGATACCGGCTTTGCTCCGTTATCCTTTCCAAGCCCTGCGCCGGAAGATACGGCCCCAATTTTTCCGTCAGCTTTTTCAGCGACAAGCCTCTGTCTACCGCGCTGGCCTTCACCGCATGACGCTGGTTGTGGCGATCAGCTATGACCAGTCCGCTGCCGTGGGGTTTTATCTCCATGCCATAGCGGGCAAGCCCCTCGTGAAGCATTTGCCAGTCGGTTGCCGCCGCCAGAACACCCAAGATGTTGTCCTTCTGGCCCTTGGCATAGGATTCAAAGGATTGCTGGCCGGTGTGGGCTTCTACCAGAGCGGCTTTCTCGCCCAAAGGCCGCTGTTTTTCCTTGGCTCGGCCATTATCAACCGCAAGGCCATATTCCCGCTCCAGTTCTCGGCATATTCCGTCTCGCGTCCGATAATCACGGAACGGCTCATGCCGGGTATGCTTTTCCGGGTGAATCATGTTGTAGGCAATGTGCATGTGGAGATTGGCCGTGTTTTTATGAACGCCACAATGCCGCTGATGCTCGCTGTAACCCAAGGCGGCGGCAAAGCGTTCCTCTATGGCCCTGAACACCTCCGGCGTCAATTTCGCCTCGTCCTCCGGGCGAAAACTGATAACAAGGTGATAGGTTTTGCTCTGCCTGCTACGGGTGTTCATGGCCTGAACGTCCACGGCCTCGCCAATGCCGCTCTTGTACTCATCATCGCCAAGGCATCCGGCGCACCAGTGCATGAGGCTCTTTTCGCCTTCGTGTCCAGCATCGGCAATATAATCGGCAAGGCGGGCGTAATTGTCGTTTTGCGGGCTGATGCCCACTTTCTTGCTGATCATCGTATGACCGCTATGGCTTGCTGAAGTTCCCACTGCCGGGCGTCCAGCTCATGCAAAAGGCGGTGAACGGTCAGCCTGTCCGCACCGTTTGCCAATGCCTGTTTGACCAGCCCGCCAATCCTGCCCAGGTCGCCTTTGAGTCGGCGCAATTCAATCCTTGCCTCCTGGTGTTCCAGACTTGGGACGGAATACCCAAGGCACACCCTTTTGCTGAACGTGGAGAGGGACAGCCCCGCCTTGCTGGCTGATGCCTTGATCTGCGCGTGTTCTTCTGGTGTCAGATACGTTCTGAGTATCAGTTTTCTGGTCGGCATGGGGAACCTCCTGCGGGAGTTGGGAGGCTCCTGGGCCTGCATAGTGTCGGTAAACAAGCCAAGCATAGCGCCTGCCGCGCTCCAGGTCGGGAGAATGGTATTTGCCAACGGCTTTCCAGTTCAGGCCATGCCGGGCGATTTCTTCCGCCAAAATCCATTTGCCCCAACGCTCATTTGTGGCCGGGTCGAGCAGCGAAAACGGATCAATGCCGTAACGCTCCATCCACCAGCTATTGATCTGCATTTTACCAACGTCAAATGACTGGCCCGCAGTGATCGCCTGTCTGATAAGACGCTCTGCCTCTTCCCGCGTGGCCGGGTAGTATGATTTCCCGGCGATATTGACCACCAGCGGGTTAAGCCCGGATTCCTGGCGGGCTATGGCTTCTAACAGGGATGCGGGCGGCGCTGGTTTGGTATAACATTCCGCTGCAAGTGCAGGCGTATGCAGACATAGCAGAACGGCCAGCACAAATGCCTTCTTCATGGGGTAACTGCCTCTTGTTTGGCGTTGAGCGGAACCGCGAATAAGCAGCCCCGCAGGGCAGGACAGGAATGGAGCCGCCCCCCAACAAAGGGGGAGGGTACACTTCCTCTGTCCTGTCCTCGAAATCCGAGAAACAGTAGCATACGGGGGAATATTTTAGGAGAGGATTGGAGAAATTATACGAACATTTCCAGATGGTTCTGTTTGGATACGGCAATGTCAGTTTGTGTATAAGAATTCCCACTTGCGGCACAAACGTAAGCAAGCTTTCATATCCAAAAGCATAGCAAAAGAGATTTTCGCACATTTTCAGATAGCTGATAGTGCTGGCATCAGTTATTAATCTATTCACATACAACGCGCATATGCTCCACTGTCTAGCTTAGAGGGGTTGAATATGGCTGAAGCACTTATTCCTGAAAATTTAAAGGCCTATTTGTCGACGTTGCGAACAACAATGGGTAGGGGGCTGCTCTCAGCTATGGTAGGTGCCGGATTCAGCTTTAACGCCGAGAAACTAGATCCGTCTGCGGAACACGTCTCTTGGGAAAAACTGGGTGAAAAAATTGAAAAAGCCTTATGGGAATTACAAGAGGTACCAGCGCCCCCAAAAGAGCTGAAAATTTTTGACCCCGAAGACGTACTCGCCACTGCTAAAAAATATAAAGAATTGGCTAACGCAACACCTGGGGCAAAGCCGCTTGATGAACTCATATATGAAAGCAGCTCATATGAAGATTTCAGACCTGGCTTACTCCATCAAAAACTATTATCCCTGCATTGGAGCGACATTTTTACTACGAACTATGATTGTTTATTTGAGCGTACGCAAGAGACTGATCAGGGTTGCGAATTTCCAATCATACGACGCCCGTACAATATAATCCGGCAAGGGAGAGATCTCCCGCACAGTAAGCCTGCTGGAACCCGACGAATAATCAAGCTACATGGCAGCTTTCCTCTGCCCGGTATCTTACCTAGTGTGCGACCCTACCTGCTGGCAAAAGATGACTATGAAAACTATAAAAATAACAATGGCTTGTTTGTCCAGGAGGTGCAGCACTCCTTGGTCAATGAAACTTTCTGTTTAATAGGTTTTTCTGGCACCGATCCCAACTTTAAGTCATGGGTTACATGGGTGGAGAAGGAGCTAGAAGGTAATCAACCCAAACTATATTTTATAGGCTTTGGAAAACCCACAATTGAGGAGCAAGCATATTTTGATGCACATAATATTGTAGCCGTCAACATTGCACATTTAGCTGGAGTTATTCGGTGCAGCTCACATGACGAACGTCAAACGGCTCTGCATGCTTTTTTTTCCCACCTCAAGGTGGAGTACCCAGAAGAACCCCTTTGGTCTTACAAAAATACTCTGCTACCGAAATCACACCCAGGTAGATTGAATTCGATTGTGGAGTATTGCGAGGCCTCATCTGTTTTGCGGAGAAAACGTGAGTCGTACCCAGGCTGGGTATTCCCCCCACTGGAGATAGTGAATAATGCCGTACAATATTTTGATCTGCATGCCATCCCTAACTGGCCTCAATTGCTACTAAACGGCTACTATGCGTCAGATCCTGTTGCTAAGTGGATCATTTCCTATGAATACCTCTGGGCTTACGACACATTTTGCATACCTCTTTTTGAAATGTTGGAGCATAATGGGCTAGATGCCTTGCTCCAGCTGCTAAATGACGTTTGGGATATTCAGTATTCTGATGATCTCAAAGATCGACTAGCTTGCTTACCCGATTCCATCCAAGTCGATGTAGCAGAATTCACCGCTACACTTCAAAACGCGGCGTGCATTTTTCAACGTTTCTTCCGACGGCATGGAATTCATGAGAATGTTTCGTATTTTCGTAAAAAATTAGATGAAAGCCTCGTTATTCGACCCAATGTCGAAGCAGAACATTGGTCAATATATAATGATATTATATGCTGTCTTGAATCATGTAACCCTAAAAATGCAGAGTCATTGATCGCAAGCTGGAATGTTGATCGTGGGGAGCTGTACTGGAAAACTCGTAAAGCTAACCTGCTTGCTGAACTAGAAAAGACTGTTGAGTCACAACGGCTTCTTTTAGACTCGTTGTTTGAAATACGCGCAGAAATGCGCAGCAATGGCGAATCGGCATACCTTTTGTCCTGCGAAGCATGGACTGAACGTTTTCTGGAAGTAGTCAATCAATATATTGCCGCTGATAAACCCATAGTTCTTCCATCCGAGCCCGATGATACCGAAAGCGGAAATGAAGATGACAACGATATGCTCTCCCGCACACCTGTTTTGCGCAGATTAGCTTTTCACCCATTCCAAATACTCAACGGATTGGGGGAGCGGTTACGTATTTTGGCCACACTACGCACAATGGGCGATCCCCAATTGGATTATTTCACAGGTGTTGAGACACCAAACAGGACCGCCAAAAGCGGCCTCGCTACCGGCTTTCATGAACCGCATATTTTTATGGGGATACTAGAAAAAACGGGACTCCCTTCTCGCATAGGCAACCCGTCGAGGGGAGGACGGTTGGGCAATTCCATGTGGATAAATGCTGTCACTGTGCTTTTCAGATTTTACCGATTCCACCACCACTTTATCTTTCAGCTCGTTCACAGAATGCTCGATTCAAATATATTTGCAAAAGAGCAGGTCATCTTCACTCGATATTCTCTGGCAAGTATGACTGAAGACTGCGCACAAAAAGCTTTTGACACGGCGTTCCCGCTTTTAGCAAGATTTCATGAAGATTATAGGATTAATACCAAAGAGCAGTGGCGGTATTCTCGCTATTTACGTTTTTTGCTCCAATACGTTGGCCGCCTTTGTCCCCTGCTTGATCAGGACAGGGTAGAGAAAACGCTGTCTTCCCTACAGAACTGGTACACCCAAGGAGCCTTATTTTCCAAAGACACTGTTGATGTTTTTCTTGAGACTTTAGTTATCGCTGTCAAAGCGACCTCTACGGTTAATTTGAAAAAGAAACTGGACTCTCTTTTGTCGTTACCGCTTGTTCCTACAAATACAAAGCTCCTTCTAGAGTTAAAGATTTACTCTCCCATCAACTGGCCTGAAATTTTTTCAGGCAGAGATCTTAGGCGCGAAGACGCAGATTGGGACGCTATAGCCCTTACTTTTCTTCAAGATATTCAGAGGGAAGAATCATGGTTAAGCAAACTGCCCGCAACACCAAGTATTCCACCCGCAAATGCCGTATCCAAGGAAATTGCAGACGAGTTTGAAAAGTTCCGCTGGGCTAATATTCGCAATGAAGCTAGAGATCGTAAAATTTCATTCTTGAGCCCATATTGGTCAGTGTTGGTGTGGATGCAAGAATCAAATTTTCTTACACAACGCTCACTTCATCTGATTTCACAGCATCTATGGCTCAGTTATACCGGGATTGCACCTGAAATAGTGGGGTACCAACAGCTTGTTGCCCCCTTAGTTTTTCCAGACACAGATCAAGCACAATGTTTCAACACCTATAGGGAGCGCCTTTTTTCTACTGTGAATCGTCAGGTAAAACAAAACTCGGAGTATTGGTATGATGCCCTTGGTGTATGCTTAGAGGTTTCAAAACGATTCCCGTTGTCAGATAATGAACTAGGATTATTGCTCAATGAGTTGTATCCAGAAGAAATACCCGAAGCACCTGAGGAGTCCTTATTCGGTCGTCATGCCGACCAAGCTCTCTCCTATATAAAAGTATTGCTCCAAAGTTGGGGGCAGAAGGGGTTACTCCGTTCTAATATAATGCGAGAGCGTTTGCACGCTTGGCTTGAATTGCTGAAAGAGCATAATGCAAAATATGAATACTCCCCAGCTATTCTTGACATATTACTATTAGAGTTAAACCCTGCGAATAGCCATGCAGTCGCAGACGAATTGAGAACGAGACTTTTTACAGGGCCGATGCGAAAAGAAACTGGCAATGCCGTTTTATACTGGAAATATTGTTTTTCATCTGTTGTGCCTCTTCCAGAAGAATTCGTCGATATGGTGGCGGATTGTTTCAAAAATATTAAATCCGAGGAGGCAATAGAGCTTTTGTCAGTGCTTTGTTCCCAGGTGGATGGATATGGGGCAAGTTTGTCGGATTCAGAAACCTCAAAGATCCTCGATGGCCTAGAGCGCATGATGCCAGTTTTGAGTTACAAAATTCCATATCATGAACGTTTCCCTGGTGATCACCCTTCGCCGCGACCTTTACCTTTGAAAATACCGTATCATCGAGAACAGGTAGCACGCTTCCTTAAGGCGCTACTCCGAAGAAAACCAGTATTGTACCAACATTCAGTCATAAAAGACTGGCATGAAAACCTTTGCAAAGATCCTTTGGCCGATATTCGTAATATTCTTCTTATATGAACAAAAAAGTCGGACTATTGCCCATCTATACGTAAAATAGGCCACGTGGAATCCTCCATATGTGCTAGGAACTCAACAGAAACTATAAAGGTATGGCAAGGGCCCTTCGGGGGCGACAGGACACTTTAATCAGTCCAAAGCGGGGAAGATTATGGGAGAGGGCTATAATTTTAAACTGCTGCAAGAAAATATTTTGGCATTAAGTAGTGCTTCTGATTGGGAAACAGCAAGAAAGGAGTGGAAATTAATCGATATTATGGAAGTTGATGAGCCAGAGACCTGTTTGTGTGGTCATTTCCCTATCATTGAAGTCTGCACCATAAAAAACAATGTCACCGGCAATGTCGCTGATGTTGGAAATCGTTGTGTTAAAAGGTTTCTTGGCTTTCGTTCAGATTTAATTTTCACAGCGATCAAGAAGATCAGAAAAGATAATACAAAAAGCTTAAACGCAGGCGCAATTGCATTTTTCATGTCTATGAACGCAATAAGCAAGTGGGAGTATGGATTTTTACAAGATACAATGAGAAAAAGAGAGCTATCAAATAAACAACTAGAAACGAGAGTAAAGATAAATAATAAGATACTTACCCTGATGGAGCGTAAGGGGGTGCGCGATGCGAATGTAATAAATGATTAGATGCTATAATTTTTGTATCGTCCACCCCATCTTTTCTAATAGGAGCATATTTTTATCGGCATTATTCTTAGCCCCCAAAGAAGAGTCAGGAATAGCAAGGCAAAGAAGATGCGTTGGACGCGTCATGGCAACATAGGCTAGACGTAAGCGGGTAGCATCCGTTGAGTTAATTGTTTTTCCTATTAATGGATTTAGAATTTGCTTGAAAAAATGGGTTCGATTAAATGTATCGACTACAAGGGTTGCCAAATGAGTTTGCCCTTTAACGCCATGGATAGAATCTAGATAGTGTCGTCACGAGATTGTCTAAAATTTGATTTTGTGGCATAGTTCGCTT
>OHAA01000962.1_pt1 | contig 16542 bp, 18 predicted proteins | sample 1606051 | NCBI WGS metagenome assembly OHAA01 (sample SAMEA3541493, study PRJEB24748) | human gut metagenome | biome: human gut; feature: human-associated habitat; material: faeces | place: China | collected 2012
CAGATAAACGCCGCCTGCAAGCAACATCTTATTGCTTGCAGGGGCGTCCTTTCCTATATATACCGACGAATATTATTCCGCAGTCTTTTTTCTTCTAGTTGGCTTTTCCTTTACCTCTTCCTTGTGTTCGATGGTTACACCAGCCAATTCCGGGTCAATCATGATACGTCCGCAATATTCGCAAACGATGATTTTCTTACGAGAACGGATATCCAGTTGTCTCTGGGGCGGGATTTTGTTGAAGCAACCGCCACAAGCGTCACGTTGTACATATACGATGCCCAATCCGTTGCGAGAGTTCTTACGGATACGCTTGAAAGATTGGAGCAAGCGCGGTTCGATCTTAGTTTCAAGTTCTTTGGCTTTGTCTCTCAGCTTTTCTTCTTCCTGCTTGGTTTCAGAGATGATTTCGTCCAGCTCGTTCTTCTTTACGTCCAAGTCTTTCTGTCTTTCGTCCAACGCTTCTGTGCTCTTTGCAGCTTCAGCAGATTTCTCCTGTTCCTGTGCAGCGAACTCTTTGATTCTCTTATCGCAAAGCTCCATTTCCAGAGTCTGGAATTCGATTTCTTTGCTCAGGAAGTCGTACTCACGGTTGTTGCGTACATTCTCCTGCTGTTCCTTGTATTTTGCGATAGAAGCTTTTGAAGTTTCAATCTCCACTTTCTTAGTAGCGATGGCGGATTTCAGTTCGGCTACTTCTGCCTTAATTCTGTCGATACGAGTGCTCAGACCGGCGATTTCATCTTCCAAGTCCTGTACTTCCAGCGGAAGTTCACCTCTTAAAGTCTTGATTTCATCAATCTTAGACAACATAGTCTGCAACTGGAACAGGGCTTTCAACTTCTGCTCCACGGTCAATTCCTGAGGATCTTTTTTTGCTTCTTTAGCCATTTTACTTATAAATATTTTATGGGGTTGGTATTCACTTTGCACTGTTGCAGTGCAAGGTTAGGAAACAACTCCCGGATTATTGTATAGAATATTTCTTTTGTATATTGTTCGCTTTCGTAATGTCCTATCTCTGCCAACAGAATCTCCGTATCGTGTCCGAAATAATCGTGATACTTGATTTCTCCGGTGATGAACACGTCTGCGCCGTTGCGTATGGCAAGCGGCATCAGGAATGCTCCAGCTCCTCCACACAGTGCCACGGTCTGTATTTCACGTCCGGTCAGCTTGTTATGCTTCAGACAGCCCACCTCAAAGGTCTTCTTGATGCGTTTCAGGAACTCCAACTCCGTTTCCGGTGTTTCCAGTTCTCCGATAACTCCTGCCCCAGCCTGTGTCCAGATATTCTGCAAAGGATATAGATCGAATGCAGGTTCCTCATACGGATGGGCACTCAGCAGAGCTTTGATGACTTCCGATTTCTTGTAGGCAGGCAATACGGTCTCTATCCGCACTTCCTTTTCCGTATGCAACTCTCCGATGCTTCCACAGAACGGGTGGCTACCCTCCTGAGCGCGGAAAGTTCCCTCTCCTTCTACATTGTAGCTGCATGCGTCGTAGTTTCCTATGCAACCGCATCCGGCTGCAAACAAAGCCTTACGAACATCTTCTGCCTGTGCTGTAGGTACAAAAGTCACCAATTTTACCAAGGTATTCTCTTTGGCTTCCAGCACGCGTACATTGCTCAATCCTATTTTCTCGGCAATCTTGAAGTTCACCCCTCCCGGAGCATTGTCCAGGTTGGTATGTGCTGAGTAGATCACGATATCATTCTTGATTGCTTTCATGATACAACGCTCTACATAGTCCCTACCCGTGATGGATTTATATCCTTTGAATATCAGCGGATGATGGGATATGACAAGATTGTACCCTAACGCAATCGCCTCGTCCAGCACGGCTTCAGTGACGTCAAGACACAACAAAGCCCCTGTTGCTTCCGCTTCTGTCAATCCGATTTGCAGGCCGGCATTATCAAATCCGTCTTGCAATGGCAGAGGCGCGAACCGTTCAAGGGCGCTTACTATCTCCTTAATTCTCATTATGTGAATAGAAAATTTCGGTGCAAATATAGTAAAAATGCACTGAATAACTGTTTGTTTTACTCTTTTTTTATATATTTGTTCGGATAATTGTAAAACTCAATACCATGAAAGCATTACTTTTCTCGTTTTTTGCTTTATTATGCATTTTTTTCTCGTGCCAACCCTCACCCAAAGCCCAGGATGGCGGTGAAGAGGATGCACAAGAGGAATTTGTGGATACTACTCCGAAGGCTACAGCCATCTTCTGGATAGATAAACATAAGGAAATGCCCGGACAACCGTCAAAGAGACCGGGTGCGGTACGTACCGTGAAAGCCAAAGTCAATATCCATTTGGCAGGGCGTATAGAAGTACTTTCGTATGTGAAACCGCAGAAAGGATATATAAAAAGTTATATAAATCGCCGTCTTGAGACGTTCCGGGTAAGGAAAGTGTTGATGGATAGTGCTTATATAAAACCCGGCGTACAGTATGTACAGTTGCGTTATACTCCTGAAAAAGTAGAGCACTAACGGTTTTTCTTCTTTTCCTTTTTCTCTACCATTACTTGCAGTAGTTTTCCGTTGGCATCGAACGACTTACGCGATGCCAGCGAGATGGTAATCATCAGCGAAAGCATGGATGCCGTGAAGGTTATCACCATAATCATCATCTGATATTTGATGGCAACATTCGGGCTACTACCTCCCAGGATTTGCCCGATCATTGTGCCGGGCAGTGCCACCAGACCCATAACGGCAATATTGGCAATCAACGGACTAAAAGACTTTATGATAGCCTGTTTGATAAAAGGCGCCTGTGCCTCTGCCCTTGTGGCGCCATTGCCAAGCAGATAGCGATACAATTGCTGTTCCCGTTTCAATCCGCTATAATAAGCATTCAGCGCAACAACATTGCTGGATAGCATGTTTCCCATCAGGATACCGAATATCGGAATAAAATACTGGGCACTGAACACATTTTCCAATCGTAATACAATGGCAATGAAGTACATGCCGATGCAGACGACACTGAATAAGAAACCTATGGAGATAGGAATAAACAGTATCTTCCGTTTTAGCTGGGTGCGTGCCAGGGCGGTTTGTGCGGCAACGAATATCATAATAATCACCCACAGAAAGTTGATCCACGGGTTATTCCACAGAAACAAGTATTTCAGGTAGATACCGATAAAGAAAAGTTGTACAATCATCCGTGCGATACCAATCACGGTAACCCACAATAGCCCTGTCTTGAACTTCCACAAGTAGAACAACGGAATGAGCAACAGCAACAATCCGATGGCTAAACTGGTATATGATATGTCGATAGTTCCCACTTTATTAATCTCTTAGTTACAGTGTTATCATCTGGTTGCATCCTTGCGCAAATCCTTGGTCGTGAGAGACGGCGAGGATGGCACTTCCCTTCCTCATTCGTTTCCGGAAGAAAGCAAGTACTTTATCCGTAGAGTCCGAATCCAGTGCGGAAGTCGGTTCATCCACAATCAGCAGCGGCTTTTGCATCAGGGTGGCTACGGCAATCATGATACGTTGCCGTTGTCCTCCGGAGATCTCATTCACACGTTTATCGTACAATTCCTCTTCCAGCCCCAATTCATCGAAACAGGCAAATAGTTTATCCAGTGAAAAGGGAGTATTCCGGTTAGCTTTCAGATTGAAAGGGAGTTGTACCATTTCCTTCACCCATTCCGATGGAAGCGCCAATTCTTGCGGTATCCATGCCACTTGCCTGCGAATTTGGTCGATAGTTCCTTTTTCCAGTAAAATGCCGTTGACGGTGATGCTCCCAGCTTTGAGGGGTACAAATCCTAAAACTGCATTCAGCAAGGAGGTCTTTCCCCGCCCCGATTGTCCGGAAATGCAGGCGATTTCCCCTTCGTGCAGTTGTAAGCAAAAACCGGAAAAAAGTGTATCTGCTCCGAAAGCGATGCATGCGTTGTCTATTTGAAGTATAGTCCTGGTCTCCATTTGAAAGCAAATATAGAAAGGAATTCTGAGAAAACGGCGGATTATTGGCTGAAATCAGTATCTTTAAATAAGATAAGCTGCATTTTGGCATAACTTTTTCATGCAAGCATGAAAGTTCTGCACTCAATTTGCATTATCTTTGCTATCAGTTTTTAATAAAAGTGAGAATTATGATACAGAACGAACGTGCAAGCCGCCACGAACATGTGTTGGACGTGGCAAGGCAGATGATGACTGCTGCCCGTACCGCTCCGAAGGGAAAAGGTGTAGATATAATTGAAATAGCTATGGTCACCGGAGACGACTTAAAAGTATTGTCAGACAAGATGGTTGCCATGGTGGAAGAACATGGAATGAAGTTCTTTTTGCGGGATGCCGCCAACATTTTGCAGGCTGAATGTGTAATTATAATAGGTACGCGCGAGCAGGCGCAAGGATTGAACTGCGGCCATTGTGGTTATCCCACTTGTGCGGGACGCCCTGAAGGTGTGCCTTGTGCTGTGAATTCGGTCGATGTAGGTATAGCTATCGGTTCGGCTTGTGCCACGGCGGCCGATTTGCGCGTGGATACCCGTGTGATGTTCTCTGCCGGACTTGCTGCGCAGCAATTGGAGTGGTTGCCGGGATGCAGATCCGTGTATGCTATTCCGGTCAGTGCTTCGACCAAGAATCCGTTCTTTGACCGCAAGCCGAAAGAAGAAAAGAAAGAATGATAAATATGAGTGATACGTTCAATGCTGTTTTGCCTGCCGAATGGGCGCCGCAAAGCGGAATACAGCTGACTTGGCCCCATGCCGGAACTGACTGGGCACATATGCTTACGGAAGTACAAGCCTGCTTTGCCGCTATCGCACGCGAAATAGCCCAGCGGGAATTGCTTCTGATCGTAACTCCCGAACCGGAGGAGGTCAAAAAGCAGATTTCAGCTACCGTCAATATGCAGAATGTCCGTTTCATGGAGTGTGAAACGAATGATACCTGGGCGCGTGATCATGGTGCAATTACCATGTTGGATTCAGAAGGCGCTTCGCTTCTTGATTTCATGTTCAATGGCTGGGGGCTGAAATTCGCTTCGGATAAAGACAATCTGATTACCCGTCAGGCTGTGGAAGCCGGTTTCCTGAATGGGCGGTATGTTAATCGTCTGGGCTTTGTTCTGGAAGGTGGTTCCATTGAGAGTGACGGGTTGGGCACATTACTCACCACGTCCGAGTGTTTGCTTTCTCTCAATCGTAACGGACAGATGAGCCGCGATGAAATCGAAGACTATCTCTGTTCTGTATTTCATCTGAAACAGGTACTTTGGCTCGATCATGGGTATTTGGCAGGTGATGATACGGATAGTCATGTTGATACGCTCGCTCGTCTTTGCTCACCGGATACTATTGCCTATGTGCAATGCACCGATACGCAGGATGAACATTACGAAGCTCTCCATCAAATGGAAGAACAACTGAAAATCTTCCGTACTTTGAATGGGAACCCCTACCGTCTGTTGGCATTGCCTATGGTGGACAAGATTGAGGAAGAGGGCGAACGCCTCCCCGCAACGTATGCCAATTTCTTGATAATGAATGATGCGGTGCTTTATCCTACTTATCGTCAGCCGGAGAATGACCAACGTGCTAAAGAAGTCTTGCAGGAAGCGTTCCCGGAATATGAGATTGTAGGCATTGATTGCCGGGCGCTGATTAAGCAGCATGGATCGCTCCATTGTGTTACGATGCAGTACCCTGCCAGTGTATTGAAATAAAATTAGAAAGATATGAGAAAAATAAAAGTCGGAATTATTCAGCAAGCCAATACAGCAGATCTTCGTACGAACCTGATGAACCTGGCTAAAAGCATAGAAGCCTGTGCTGCACATGGTGCGCAACTGGTTGTATTACAGGAACTGCACAACTCCCTGTATTTCTGTCAGACTGAAAACACGCAACTGTTTGATCTGGCGGAAACGATTCCCGGCCCTTCCACCGGATTTTATTCCGAACTGGCCGCTGTCAATAAAATCGTATTGGTGACCTCCCTATTTGAGAAACGTGCTCCGGGACTCTATCATAACACCGCCGTCGTTTTTGATCGTGACGGAAGCATTGCCGGAAAATACCGCAAGATGCATATCCCCGACGATCCGGCCTATTATGAAAAGTTCTATTTCACTCCCGGAGACATAGGTTTTGAACCTATCCAAACCTCTCTCGGAAAACTGGGTGTACTTGTTTGCTGGGATCAGTGGTACCCCGAAGCTGCCCGCCTGATGGCATTGAAAGGTGCCGAATTATTAATCTACCCCACCGCCATCGGTTGGGAAAGCAGTGACGCCGATGATGAAAAGGCACGCCAGCTCAACGCCTGGATTATCTCCCAGCGTGCTCATGCCGTAGCCAACGGACTTCCTGTTATCTCCGTTAACCGTGTCGGTCACGAACCCGATCCGTCCATGCAGACGAATGGCATCCAATTCTGGGGAAATAGTTTTGTAGCAGGTCCGCAAGGAGAATTCCTTGCACAAGCCGGAAACGACCGTCCGGAAAATATAGTAGTGGAAATAGATATGGAACGCTCGGAAAATGTACGCCGTTGGTGGCCTTTCCTGCGCGACCGTCGTATCGATGAATACGGTGGATTGACGAAACGCTTCCTTGATTAAAATGCAATTCGATAAAAGTGCGATAAAGCGCAATTTGATAAAAGCGCAGCAAAACGCAGTTTGATAAAACGTTAACGGAACGTGATTCTCCTGTTCATTATAAAATTCACACCTCCGTAGATAAATAGTCCCAGGAACTGAGCCAGGTATTCATCACAATTCAATGCCTCGACTAACACTACCAAGAATAGGAATTGCGCCAGATATGCCATTCCGAAAGCGATAGAAAAGAGCAACACCTGCCTCCAGGTGTTGCTCTTCTTTTCTTTATCATCCAAAGGAAATATCCAGTGCTTGCACCAGATAAAATTATGAGTCTGCGCAATGACGTAGGCAGTTATGTTAGAGAGCATATAGTCGATGTCCAGTTCATCCATCATCAGCCAGATGACTGCTGCTATAATCAGGGCATTCAGCGTACCGATTACCGCAAAGCGGAAGATGCGTCTCGACTCTCTCACAACAAACTAACCTACTCTTATTCTTTGATATCTACGATCAAATTCAGTTCGTCCAACTGAGACGGATCAAGTGCCGCAGGAGCATCCAGCATCACGTCGCGTCCACTGTTATTCTTCGGGAATGCGATGCAGTCACGAATACTATCCAATCCGGCAAAGAGAGATACCCAACGATCAAGACCATATGCCAGACCGCCATGAGGAGGTGCACCGTATTTGAATGCATTCATCAGGAATCCGAATTGTTCTTCTGCTTTTTCAGGAGTGAATCCCAGGATTTCGAACATCTTTGCCTGCAACTTCGGATCGTGGATACGGATTGAACCGCCACCGACTTCCACACCATTGATTACCATATCATAAGCATCGGCACGTACTGCTGCCGGATCAGTATCCAGTAAATCAATGTCCTCGTCTTTCGGATGGGTGAACGGATGGTGCATAGCCATCAAGCGGTTTTCTTGCTCACTCCATTCAAACATCGGGAAGTCTACTACCCACAGGCATGCGAATGTGTTCTTATCACGCAATCCCAGTTGGCTACCCATTTCCAGACGAAGCTCGCAAAGTTGCTTGCGTGTCTTCATGGTATCGTCGCCGCTCAAAATCAGAATCAAGTCACCCGGTTTGGCACCGAAAGCTTCTTTCACCTGTTGCAGTACTTCCTGCGTATAGAATTTGTCAACGCTCGATTTTACATTTCCGTCTTCCTCTACACGGGCGTAAACCATACCTTTTGCACCAATCTGCGGCCTCTTCACAAATTCCGTCAGAGCATCCAGTTGTTTGCGGGTGTAGTGTGCAGCACCTTCGGCACAGATACCACCGATGTATTCGGCGCTATCAAATACAGAGAAGCCATGGCCTTTCAGTATATCCATCAGCTCCACGAACTTCATACCGAAACGCAAGTCGGGTTTGTCGCTACCATAATATTTCATGGCGTCCGCCCATGCCATACGCTGGAACTGACCTTCCAATTCCACACCGCGGATTTCTTTGAACAGATATTTCGTCATACCTTCAAACAGGTTGATGATATCGTCCTGTTCCACGAAAGACATTTCGCAGTCTATCTGAGTAAATTCCGGCTGACGGTCGGCACGAAGGTCCTCGTCACGGAAACACTTGGCAATCTGGAAGTAACGGTCGAAACCGGATACCATCAGCAATTGCTTTAAGGTCTGCGGGCTTTGCGGCAAAGCGTAGAACTGTCCCGGATTCATGCGTGAGGGCACCACGAAGTCGCGTGCACCTTCCGGAGTAGAGCCTACCAGTACAGGAGTTTCCACTTCGATGAAACCCTGGCTGTCCAGATAGCGGCGTACCTCAATGGTCATTCTATGGCGGAGTTCCAGATTTCTGCGTACCGATGGACGGCGCAAATCCAGATAACGGTATTTCATGCGGATATCGTCGCCACCATCCGTATTATCTTCGATGGTGAACGGAGGTGTCAGGGCTGCATTCAGCACATTCAGTTCCGATACGATGATTTCAATATCTCCGGTCGGGATATTGGCATTCTTGCTGAAGCGTTCGTTCACCGTTCCTGTAATCTGAATGACGAATTCGCGTCCCAGGCGGTTGGCGTTCTCGCAAAGTGCGGCGTCCACCTCTTCGTTAAAAACTAACTGGGTGATACCGTAACGGTCGCGGAGGTCAATGAATGTCATACCTCCCATTTTGCGGCTGCGCTGCACCCAACCTGCCAGCGTTACTTGCTTATTGACATCGGAGATACGAAGTTCTCCGCAGGTGTGTGATCTAAACATGTTGATAATTACTAATTATGATTTACTAATTACAAATTGGCTGCACTGTAATGGTTGCAGGCCAGTTGCTAATAGTCTGCAAAAATACAGATTTATTTTATAAAAAACTCAGATTTTCGTTAACTTCTTAATCTGCTCTTTACTCTTATCCAATATCATCTTATTCTTATGCACAATCTCTTCATTGATCTGCTTCAGGCCATTTATGTAATCCTGTGCCCGTTGCAGTACATTCGAAGAGTCTTTTTCGGCATATCGGGGGATGATTACCTGCAATCCTTCTTTGATTACCTTCACGTCGATGTTTTCTCCCATCATCATCGGATCTCCGTCGAAGTGCACTACCCCCGGTTTGGTACGGTGGATGCGCAGCGTCTGGCAGCGGAAAGTTTTGATGCGGCTATTTTGGTCTATAGTCTTATTAAACAGTTGGAAAGACAGGGAGGGTACATCCAGCACAGTGAAAGGCTCAAGAATGGTCACGTCCAGTAATCCGTCCGTCAACATGGCCTGTGGAGCTATGTACGCATTGTTTCCGTATTGCGAAGCGTTGCCACAGGCTATCAGGAAAGCCTTATACTTTAAAGTACCGTCTTCTGTTTCCAGTTCGTAAGTTTCGGGCTGATACTTCAGGCTCTCCAGCAGAGTCTTTTCTAAATAGGTAAGAGGGCCTCTCCTGCCCGCCTTTGCAAACTTCAGGCTGACAAAAGCATCAAAACCTACACCGCAGGTACAGAAGAAAGGCACTTCATTGATTTTTCCGTAATCGATGACGTCTATAATTCCTTCGTTGATGATTTCTATCGCCTTTTTGGGCTCCATCGAAATTTGCAGATGGCGTGCCAGTCCGTTTCCCGAACCACACGGAATGATGCCCAATGCAGTTTTTGTATGCACCAGCGAACGGGCTATTTCGTTGATCGTACCGTCACCGCCAATAGCCACTACAGCATGCACATTTTCCTTTGCTTTTTGTGCAGCAATTTCAACAGCATGTCCGGCATATTCGGTATAGATTACCTCTTGGGCATACTTTGCCTTATCCAGCTTTTCATCGAGCAAATGGAGGATTTGCTCTTTGCTCTGCGTACCGGATTTCGGATTTATAATGAATGATATTTTCTTTTTTTCTTCGTCCATGCAAGGGTTGTTTCACTATGCAATTTTATAAATGGCAAAAGTAATACAAATACTTGAATTTTTAACCATAGAGTGTGCTTTAATCCATGGGCAAATATATTTTTTAGTAAAAAAAGAACAGATAAGCACATATTTTGCTATCTTTGCCCCCTGTTTTCAAAAGGCTTGTAATTAAGAGTTAAATATTTCATATTATATAATAAACATTTCATGGGATTACTACAAGACAAATTGGCGAAATACGACCTGCCACAGCAATATATGGCAATGGGCGTATACCCCTATTTCCGCACAATTGACAGCCATCAGGATACTGAGGTGTTGATGGATGGTAAAAAAGTCCTGATGTTCGGTTCGAATGCTTATACAGGACTGACTTACGATAAAAGAATAATAGAAGCCGCAAAAGCCGCCACAGATAAATACGGTACAGGTTGTGCAGGTTCCCGTTTATTAAATGGAACTCTTGATATACATGTAGAGTTGGAAAAAGAACTGGCTGAGTTTGTCGGAAAAGACGATGCACTCTGTTTTTCCACCGGATTTACTGTAAATGAGGGTGTTATTCCGCAATTGACGGGACGTAACGATTACATTATCTGTGACGACCGCGTGCACGCTTCCATCGTAGATGGTCGCCGCCTCTCCTTTTCTACTCAATTGAAGTACAAACATAACGATATGGCCGATTTGGAAAAAGAACTCCAGAAATGCGAGCCGGATGCTATCAAACTGATCGTGGTGGATAGTGTTTTCTCTATGGAAGGCGACCTTGCCAACCTCCCCGAAATCGTACGTTTGAAGAAAAAATACAATGCCAGCATCATGGTGGACGAAGCACACGGATTGGGTGTATTCGGAAAACAGGGACGCGGTGTTTGCGATCATTTCGGTGTGACGGATGATATCGACCTGATTATGGGTACGTTCAGTAAGTCACTGGCTTCTATCGGTGGTTTCGTTGCCGGAGATGCTTCGGTAATCAACTGGTTGCGCCACAATGCTCGTTCTTATATATTCCAGGCAAGTAACACGCCTGCTGCTACGGCTGCTGCCCGTGAAGCTCTTCACATCATTATGAACGAACCGGAACGTCAGCAACGTTTGTGGGACATCACCAACTATGCATTGAAGAAATTCCGTGATGCCGGTTTTGAAATCGGTGAAACTGAATCTCCTATCATTCCGCTGTATGTGCGTGATGCGGAAAAGACATTTATCGTAACTAAGATGGCGTTTGACGAAGGCATCTTCATCAATCCGGTTATTCCGCCCGCTTGTGCACCGCAAGATACGCTGGTACGCGTAGCATTGATGGCTACTCACACCAAAGAGCAGGTAGACTATGCTGTTGAGAAATTGACGAAATGTTTCCGTGAACTCGGAGTGATTGAATAAGGATTTTCCTGAAATCAGATAAAATGAAAAGAGACTGTCTTTAAAAGGCAGTCTCTTTTTTTGTATCTTTGCCATCTGAAAATATTAACTTAATACTAAGAAACAAATGTCTAATACCCCCTCAGCAGCATTTTCGGATACCAAGGCGCATTACGATCTTCTGGACGGACTTCGTGGTGTAGCGGCTCTTATGGTAATATGGTATCATATATTCGAAGGCTATGCTTTTGCAAGCGATACCATGATTACGACGTTCAATCATGGATATTTAGCCGTGGATTTTTTCTTTATCCTTTCAGGTTTCGTTATCGGCTATGCCTATGATGACCGTTGGGGTAAGAGCCTTACAATGAAAGATTTCTTTAAGCGTCGTTTGATACGTCTTCATCCTATGGTGATAATGGGGGCTGTTCTGGGTGCTATTACATTCTGTATTCAGGGTTCCGTGCAATGGGATGGAACACATATCGGCATCTCCATGATAATGCTGTCTCTGCTCTGCACGATATTCTTTATTCCCGCAATGCCGGGCGTAGGTTATGAAGTTCGTGGCAACGGTGAGATGTTTCCGTTGAACGGGCCTTGCTGGTCGTTGTTCTTCGAGTATATAGGTAATATTCTTTATGCCTTGTTTATCCGTCGCTTATCCAATAAGGCGCTGACTGTGCTCGTTGTATTGTTGGGAGTGGCATTGGCGCTATTCGCAGTCTTCGATGTTTCCGGTTATGGAAATATAGGTGTGGGCTGGACGTTGGACGGTGTCAACTTTGGCGGCGGATTATTGAGAATGTTGTTCCCGTTTTCTGTGGGTATGCTTATGTCGCGTAACTTCAAGCCTATGAAGGTGAAAGGCGCGTTTTGGATATGTACCATTGTATTGATTGCTTTGTTCTCAGTACCCTATCTGGAAGGTGCGGAGCCGATTTGTACAAATGGTGCTTATGAAGCATTTTGTATTATCGTAGCTTTCCCCGCCCTTGTATGGATAGGGGCATCGGGAACTACTACGGATAAAAAGTCAACTCAGATATGTAAGTTCCTGGGAGATATCTCTTATCCGATTTATGTGATACATTATCCGTTCATGTATCTGTTCTATGCGTGGCTGATTAAAAATCAACTCTTTACTTTGGGAGAAACCTGGCAGGTTGCTTTATGCGTTTATGCCTTGAATGTAGTGTTGGCTTACCTGTGCTTGAAGCTGTATGATGAGCCTATACGAAAATATTTGGCTAAACGGTTTTTAAAGAAGAAGTGAAACTTCAGTCTTCCTTATCTTTTTATTTCAGATACGCCGGATTTACCGGAGGAGGGTTTCGCAGGATCTCTGTTGCATCGAAACAGGGACATTCCTTGATCCATTCCTCCGGTTCTATTTCACCGTTATGGTTCAGGTCGGGGCTGAGATCGCGATGTCCCACTACTCTACTACCGGGGTAATCCTGCAATAACAACATTACCAATACACGAAGGGAGTGTTTCTGGAAATCAGTTCTTGTGTCAGAAGCACGGCCGTTCGTATCCAACCCACCTTCATAACATATACCTATTGAGTGGGCATTATATCCTTTCGCATGTGCACCGGGTTTTTCTACGTGACGAAACTTTTTATATCCCCGTTCTTCCTTATATAATAATGATAACCTGCACCGGAGAATCCCCGGCACAGGTGGTCTGTGGTTAAGTCATATTCCGTATAGCAACGGTCAGCGCGGGTGGCGCTGCAATGAATGACGATTAAATCAATTTTTCTCATTTCTTATTTATTAGACTCCTATTATCTGACCGTCATCGCATGCGCACTCAGTGCACCCAATACAGCCGAAGCCACTGCAATTACAATTTTCAACACAGCATCCCAAGTCAATTTCTTCATAACACATCAAGTTTAGGTAAAACTACAAGCCACGCCCTCCCACCGCGCAGCCTTTCATTCTTTAATTATTAATTTTTAATTTCTCCGGCTTTAGACCCTATCCCAGCGGATCTTCCTCCAATCCTCCATCAGGCTTATTGGAAGATCCCCCTTCTCCATCCGTCTTTTCCAGGGAGAACGTCACATTCGCAGTACTTCTGGTTTGGGCGTTGCTGCCATTTACCAGTTTCAATTCCTTATCCGGAACAAAGCGAATGTTGACGCGTGAGATATTCCTTACCGTACATTTGTCTGCCGCTTCTGTGCCCGGACAGCAGAACGTCATGTGAAATGTGCCGAACTTATTCAGCTTCACCTTATTGCCATTGGCAAGGTTTGCCTGAACTTCTTCTACAAGGGTTTCAATCACATGTTTCACATCGCCTTTGGTCATGGCGCAATTCTTCTCAATGGCGGCGGCCAGTACGTCGATGTCCACCTTGCCACATGTGAGGGGGACTTGACGGAGGTAATACAACTTTGGGGAACTGGAATCACTGACAATCTTTCTGCGCAGATAGCGCTCTACAAGTACATCCATAAGTGAATCAAAATTAAGTTAAGGTTTAAGTTAAACTTGCTCTTTCAAGCGTATCACAAAGATACAAAATCTGAGAGGCAAAGTCAAGTATTACGCTGTTTATTTTTCAATTATTTTCAATGAATAATTGATGAAATAACAGTTATTTTATTTGGCATTTTGCATCAACCATTCCATGGGTGGAACATAGTCTCCCATCTTCGTCAAACTCGGATTATGATGAAAGTAGACGTCTCCCGTCTCTCCATTGCGATGCTTGGCCACGATCACTACTCCCAGTCCTTCAGCGGGATATTTGCTTTTACGGTCTATCGTCTGGCCGCAGATGGCGGGACGATACAGCAACATCACCATGTCCGCGTCCTGTTCGATGGCTCCACTCTCACGCAGGTCGCTCAATTCTGGGCGATGTCCGGGCCGGCCTGCACTCTCACGGTTCAACTGGCTCAGAAGCAAGACGGGGATATTCAGTTCCTTAGCCAGCAATTTGGCTTTGCGGCTTGCCTGTGCCACCTCCTGTTCCCGGTTCCGGTTGCTTTGGTCGGACTTCATATCGCAGAGTTGCAGGTAATCCAGAATCACCATATCGCAGTTTCCCTTGCTTTTCAGCATTCGGGCCGAAGAACGCACCCGGTCCATGCTTGTCACCGGATGGTCGTCTATGTGGATGGGCAGGCGGGCAAGTTCGGCGGTGGCATTGCGTATCTGGCGCAATTCTTCCGGAGTCAACTGTCCGCTTTTCAGGTGCTGCGGACTGACGTCCGGCGTAGCTGCCAGCAACCATCGGTCACCCAGGCGTTCGCCTTGCATTTCGAGGCTGTACACGGCTACATGGTGTCCTGCCATGGCTGCTGACCGTGCCAGGTGAAGGGCAAAGGCGGTTTTACCTACCGAAGGACGGGCGGCAATGACGACCAGATCTCCACATTGCCAGCCCGAAGTGAGAGTATCCAGGTCGGTAAATCCGGTAGGGACTCCTGTGATCCCATTCTTGCTGGCGGCCACACGCATCTCTACTTGCGCAAAAGTGTCCTCCATCAACTGATCCATCGAACGTAGATGGTCGGTAGTGCCACATTCATTTTCAAGGCGATCCAGTAGCGCATGCGCATCTACCAGTGTGTCGGCAATGTCTATGGTTTCATCGGTGGCGGATGCCAGTAGTTTATGGAAGCCGAGTCTCATTTCGCGCCTTACAAACTTCTGCCGGAGAATGAGTACATGGTATTCCAGATGGGCGGAAGAAGCCACCTGTCCACTGATACGCGTCAGGGCGAAAGGGCCTCCTACGGCATCCAGTTTGCCGCGGGCACCAAGCTCATCCCTTACGGTGATGAGGTCGATGGACTTTCCCGCGCGATACATGGCTTGCAGGGCGGCATATATTTCAAGGTTCTTTTCTTCGTAGAACATTTCAGGGCGCAGCTTGTTGCTATAAGGGGCATGGCTTCACGCTCCATCATGCAGGCGCTCAGGATGACTTCTTCAAGCTCGGCATCGTGCGGATTAATCAAAGTACTCATTAGTAAAGGCTTTATTAGATAAATAATTGGCTGCTTGCAGGCAGTATTTGATGTCACTGAGGTGGAAATAATATTCATTGATGTTATCCAGGGCAAGCTTCTTTTCTTCGGAGGACAGCTTTTTCCATTCCCGCTTGGCACGTCCGATATTTAATTTCTGTCTTTCGGTGATTTCGTGGTAGGCATCCCAGAAGGTGTTGAACTCACCGCTATCGGCCTCCGGTTTAGAGGGGATGCGCTCACTCTTTCCGGTCAGCAGGTCGTAATCCGGTATGCGAATGTGCGTGGTGTATGGGTTGACAAGCCTTTCTATAAAACCTTCGTCAAACATCCTGCGGAAGAAGTAACGGGTGCGGTTTCGGTTCCAGCCGAAGATCTCCGCCCAATGGTTTAGTGTGAGGATAGATTCGCCCCGTCGGCATTCGAACGAATACCCATTGATGCAACAGGTGGTTTGACTGTAGTTAACATGTGTCAGTACCAGTACAAAAGCTTCAAAATGCCCTTTTGCCTGCTGGTTTAAAATCATTTGTTCTTCAAATAATGCTTTCGGAAACAGGACATATCCTTTACTCAAAATACCCTGAAGGTGGTTATTCATGTTTTTTCTTGTTTAATTGATTGATTGATGTTTCAAAATTACTCCTTTACAGCAGGGAATGCAATTATCCGGTTATGAGGGGTTAAATAATCCAGTTTTGATTAATAACAGAGGGGTGTATTGGTTAGATTTTTTATCACCACCCCTTTCACACCCCTCTTACCCTTCTGAAATCCTTTGTGGATAAGGGTTTCGGAGGATGGTAGAAAAACGTTTTCACACCCCCTTTCACCCCATAATATATATTATAATAATGAATGTATTAAAATACATTATATTTTTTCCGCCATTTTAGGTACGAATAAGTATGGATTTTTATCTATTGCCTCCTTCACCAACAAGGGCATGCCCCATTGCCGGACTAAGGCTAATATCTGTTTCGGGGTCAGAATGGTAGTTTTATGGGTGAATCCGGCTTCTGTCAGTTCGGCCAGTAGTGATGCGTGTCCTTTTATTGCCCGGCGCAATGATTTTACTGCCGAGCAGTCGTACTGATAATTGGGAAAATAGGCTACAGCGATTTCTGTAATGGAGTGGCAGCCTTGCAGCATCCATTCAAAACTTTGTTCTTTCA
>OHAA01000972.1_pt1 | contig 16449 bp, 12 predicted proteins | sample 1606051 | NCBI WGS metagenome assembly OHAA01 (sample SAMEA3541493, study PRJEB24748) | human gut metagenome | biome: human gut; feature: human-associated habitat; material: faeces | place: China | collected 2012
CAACGAATCCAGGAGGTTTAACTATATGCCAGTCTACTTTATTCATAGCATACCAGCTTGAAGGAGGTGGCAGCCGCCAGGCTGACGGAGAAAGTTTCTGATTGCAAAGAGCGAAACTGACTGGTGAACGGCGAACCGCTGAAATGCCGCAAAGCGGCAATAGGGAAAGCACAGCAGAACAATACACTATTTAATTCTCCGCAATAGCCTGTTGCCAGCAGTCGACCAGTGGTGACTAGAACGCTTCCTGAAAGCATTGCGGTCGCAGGCAAACCCCCCAAAAGTTCTTACCTTGCAAAAAAGGTAAGAAGGTAAGAACTTTTGGTCCCTCAAGCCCTACCCCATTTTATTTTTCGACATACTTTGCAATTTTGCAGGCTAATGATATAATCACAATTGTCAAAAGCGCGCAGTGAAATTCATTCCTTGTACAGTGCACTTTGCATCACAATTTATTCATTTCTGCATTTATCATTGTCACTTTTCAAGTATTGGCTTTTCCCGCATAAGCATTGACTGCGTCTGGTTTTCTCGGCTGTTTCAGCTCTTTGAATTACCTTCTCCCAGCTGCCTTGATTTGGGCCCAGCTTTTCTCAGATCGGCAAAAAGCGCTTTGTGTTATACTCTTGTACATTGCAAGTAAACGGAATGATTTCTCCGGTGCATGGGACCTATTGCTATAATAAAATTCAGGAAAATATAAACATGGGGGTATATCCTAAAAGTACAAATAGCCCTATTAGGCCCAAAATCGGCTCAGAAGTGGCATTTTGCATACAGTCCATACGAGGTTATGTTTCACTCTTTTCGCCCTTTAAAAGCGAAATTTGGCGAGATTTTCGTTCTTGGTCTGCAAAATAGCAGCTAGAACCCGGTTCCGGACCAGCCTGTTCAGTACGACACAGGACAGGCAGATCCTGTTCAAGAGCTTTCCCGTGTAATCCACCTTGGCTGTAGCAGTCTGTAGGGTATAAAAGCAATATAGCGCTTAAAAGCCCTAGTTCTATAGCTACTTAGTGCTATGTAAATATAAAGCACCAAGCTTTTAGGTTTTTTAAATTATATTATATTAACTTGACTTATATTAACTTAACTTGGGTTGTCAGTTGGTTGCCAAAATGAAATTTCGGGACATTCACGGAAAAGTTTCTTCATTTCAATACATTTGTATTTTTAAAAAGGACGCACTGCATTTTTCTACAAAAAAATTTGCGTTGCTTTTTAAAACATAAAGATCGTAGCCTCTGTAACACTCATCCTTCACAAGCAAAACATCACCTATACCGCCATTTTTTCACTGCCAATACGTTTTCTAACGCTCGCCAACACTCGTTAACGCTCGTTAACACTCACTTGGAAGCTAGTTCAGACAAAAGCCCTGCTGACGAGAAAAGTTCTTCTTGCATAAATTAGGCCCCCAGCAGCACGCCAGGGGCCATTTTGTTTCCTTATGCAATTCGCTTTCCTTATTTCATATTCTTGAACCGGGCATCCATTTGGGAGCTGAACCAACGGCCGTTCATGACCTGCTGAATCAGGGTCTTCTTTTGGGCATTGGTGAGGGTTTGATCGGCTGCCATTTCGTCCAATACTTCCTTAATGGTGGTATGGGTATGGCTTTGGTCGATGACGGCTTTGTCCTTGGTGGCGTTGACAATCAGGGAAGAAGGACCATTGGTGGTATCGGTCCACTGCTGCCACTGGGGCAGGTTCTTGCCGTTGGGGTTGCCGGTGCGCATGAAGTTGCCTAAGTACTGCTGGATATCTTTCCGCAGGGCCAGGGCGCCGGGATTGCTGAAGGCATTTTTGGGGTAGCTGGCAACGGAGTTGGTAGCCAATTCAGTTACGAAGGGAATCCAAATGCCATGGACGGAACCCAATAGGAAGGCGGATTCTTTTCCTACCAGTTCCGGGTTATTGCCGTAGGCAATGGACATGGTATAAATGGGTGCATCTCCGTAGGCGCTCTTCATAATTTCCGCGGATTCTTCTGCGTTAAAGAGGCCGTAGAGTTTGCCGCCGTACTTGTTGGCAAAAGCATATTCCTGGTGTTTTACCGGATCCGTAAAGATAGTCTTGTCCTTAATGGCCGAGGCAAAATACGGGTCTCCTTTCATAAACAGGGAGAATTCGTCCGTACCGGTAACCATCACCAGGGGCACCTGGTTGTAGCTCTTGGTGGCAAAGCCGTCTTTGGGCAACACCACGCCATCGGTGTACAAATGCGGGAAGGCTTCCATGCGGATAGCGGCTCCGCCAAAGGCGCCGGCCACCCGGTCTGCGGACAGGCCGTTCAAATAGGCTGCCACTTCAGGTTTATCCTGAAGCAGCCACTTGGCGGCTTCCTTGGTATTCTTTTTCATGCCGTCCGCTACCGCCAGGGGTGCAAAATGCTGGGCAAAAATCTTCTGGGCCCAGGCGGGCTTAGAGGTGGTCATACCGCCGCTGAAGGACAGGGCTTTTTGGAACTTGCCCTTGGCTGCCGGGGAAATCAAAAGGGCCATGACATCCCGGCCGCCAGAGGAGAAGCCGGAAATGGTGATATTGTTGGGGTCACCGCCAAAGTTGGCAATATTTTCCTTGGTCCAATCCAGGCCCTGAATCATATCCAGAACGGCAAAGTTCCCGGAATTTTCCTGGGGCGTACCATGTTTCAAGGCGGGCAGCGGGTTAAAGCCCAAAGCGCCCAGCCGGTGGTTGATGCTGATAACCACTACGTTGGCACTTTCTGCAAAATGCTGCATATAGGGCAGCTGTGCCAGGCCTGTCTGGTTGTTGCCCCCATGAATGAAGAACAGCACAGGAAGACCGTTTTCCTTGGTATTGGGCCGATAAATATCCAAGTTCAGGCAATCCTCCACCCCTTGGGTATTGCCGGCAGTACCTTGGATACCCCGGGGACCGGGCTTATCCGTTTTCAGGATGCCCTTCCAGGACACCGGATCCTCAGGCGCTTTCCACCGCTGGGCCGTGCCATAGGGAACCCCTTTCCAAACCAGGGCCTTGTCCACCTGCACCCCTTGGACATAACCATATTGGGTATCCTGGAGAACCCCCTGATGGTAGGCAGAAACATCGGCCTTCTGCTGCTGGGCCTTTTGCTTTACCTGGGCCGCAGGGGCTTGGGCCGGCTGGGCCCACACCGGAGTCAGCAGCGTGGCAGACAAAGAACCTGCCAAGAGAGCAGAAAGCAGCAAACGCGTGTTTTTCATAAAATCGACCTCCCTGTATGCCTTTCAGTTATAAGAATAGTATAAATTATTTGCAAACTAATGAAAAATGGGTTTTCTGCATCTATTTATGCAGGTTATGCATAAATTCACAACATATTCGGTAGTCACGTTCTGAATAGTGGCCTGGAAAACGGAAATGAGTCTGTCGACAGAGATGGTAAGCAGTATGCTTGCATATTCCGGTCTGATTAGGCCCACCTGCACGGTGTTTTTCTTCCACCTTACCGCAGAATTTAGGCCACCATGCCGGCGATACTTGCCACCCTATTCATGAAATTAAGCACACTGAGCAACTGTGCCTGAGCTTAAAATAAAGAACAGACCCCAAAACTGTATTATATCGGTTTCGGGGTCTGTTCTTTATTTTATTTAACGACAAAAATTAGAAAAATGATACTCTGAGCTAACTTTTCGTAATTTAGGCGCATTTTCCCCCTTAAAATTCAAACGCTTCCGGAATTACATTTTTGCATTGGTTCAATACACCTTGGAGCATTTTTTGCCAGCCTCCAGGATCAATAAAGCCTTCTTCTTTTCCACCAAATTGTTTGTACCGTCCCAGCATGTCATAATTATGGTTATGAGAAGGTAAAACAATGTCAACCGGCAACTTCTGCAGTTCCTGGAGTCCTTTTACAAAGTCAGACTGGAGAGTATAGGGCAAACGGTTATCATCCAGTTCCGGACGGGTGAGGCCATTGAGGCCCAGTCCTCCATGCATGGCCGTAAGAACGGTTTTCCCACCTACTTCTGCGGGAATCACAAAGGTGGTTACACCAGGAGTATGACCCGGTGTAGCAATGAAACGAATCTTTACCTTTCCCATCTGAAACTCCTTATGATAATCATAATAGTTATTAATGGTAAAAGGTGGTACATGGTCCGCATCAATAATTAAATCTGGCCGCTCTGTAAAGAAAAAGGCATCCGGTTCTCCTAGCCAGACCTGAGCCCCAGAGTATTCCTGAAGATACCGGGTCCCACCCACATGGTCTACATGCCCATGGGACAAGAAAATATGGCGAATGTCATGAGGATCAAAACCCAAAGCACGAATACTGTCAAAAAGCAGGTATTGTGTTTCTTTAAAAGCCGGATCGATAAGAATCAGCCCTTCTCCGGTATCCAGCAAAAAGGTGGATACATACGTATTGCCAACAAAATAAATTGGCCCTGCGACATGAAAGGGTTCATGGTACAATTTCCAAGGTTCTGCATAAAAGCCGTGCAATTTTTTCATTAAAGCAGCCAAGCGTGCTGCTCTCTCTTCTTTGGTTTCCATAGGACCTACACTCCTTTTATCCTAAAGTTAGTAGATTAAACGCAGGACAATTGGCGCCCAGAGAACAAAGGCCAATGTCATAAGGACACAGGGCAGCCAGCCAATTTTAAAAAATTCTTTCATGCTGAAATTACAAATACCATAGGTATAGCCGCCAGCCGTAGCTGCCATAGGCGTTGCAAAACAAATCAGTGCGCCACAGGCTACTCCGGATACGGTCAGCCGGGGATCCATTCCCATATTGAGAGCCATATTGGCAGCAATGGGCGCAAATACTGCCCATACAGCCGTATTGCTCATAAACTGGGTAGCAAGCATGGTAACAATACAAAATACCGTTGCCAGTAGGACTGCATTATTCAAGGAAGGGAACGTGGTTGCCATCAGGTGGGCAATCCAACGTCCGGTACCAGATTTGTTAATGGCGGTAGACAACGGCAAGGTCCCAGCCACCAGAAAAATAACACTCCAGCTTACCGAATTCAGAGCTTCCTTCTGGCTAATCAGCTTCAGACCTACGGCAAGAGAAGCAAAACTGGTGCTAATCAGATACACAGGAACCAGCTTTGTAATGCTTGCCACAATCATGAAAATCATATTGGCAATGAAAATGAAGACGGCCCATTTTTCCTGGACAGGGGTCAGCTGGCTGAGTTTATCGTTTTTCGGGGCGGCAGCCTCTTCTGCTTCTTTCCGCTCTTCTGTGCCCGCTTTCTTGCCAAAATGCCTGCTGATAAACAAATAATAGGCAACCAACACCAGCCACATAGGAAATTTAATCCAAGTCATATCCAAGAGGCCATAGCGGACCGTTGCACCAGCGCCTTCCAAGTACTGGTTAAACAACAGAAAATAGCTGAGAGAACTGCCAATGGGCAACATCTGTACGCAAGCCCAAGTGCTTACATCTGCTACGGATTTAAATACCCGCTTTTTGTCCAGGCCTGTATCATCACAAATTTCCATCAAAATAGGAGTTACAGCCGCCAAAGTTGCGGTGGCGGTAGTCATAAGCCCCATAATCGTACAAGAAGCTAAAATAATCACCATAATCTTAATAGGATTACCGCCAGTGTGATTTCTCACAAAATATTTAATTTTATTGGTGAAACTGGTTTTTGCGAACACACCGCCGATAATGAAAAGTCCAATCCACGTAATGACTGTACTGTTGGAAAAGCCTGCCCAGGCCTCCTTTCCCGTCAATAGTCCAGTACCCTGCAGAAGTACCGGTACCATTAGAGCAGTGAAACCCAAAGGCAATAGTTCTGTCAAAAATGAAATTGTCATAAGCACAATTACTACTAACGTAGTAATAATGGGCAGGGTCATACAAATTCCCCCTTCATGTTAGTTTCAGAATATTCTGTTGTGATAAGTATACGGAATTTTCACGATTTTGTGAAATTCGCATTCTTTTACTTTACATGCAATATTTTCATACAAGATTTTGCACACAAAAAAGACTCTCCTCCTTAGAGGAAAGCCCTATAAATATCATAGCTGGAGCCTTTTGTTCTTCTCTTTAGCCTGACGCTGCAGATATTTGATGATATCTTTAAAGAAGAATATTTTTTCAAATTCCTTATTCCAAATCACATACACATTGGTAGTAAATTCATCCTCCAAGGGAAGCCCTACCACTCCATCGCCCGGTTTGAAAGAGTCTTCCATCATAAAGCCGCAGCCCAGTCCTTTACGAATCAGTTCTTGCATAATTTGGATCTGGTTGCAGCGATGGATGATTTTTAATTCTCCACCTGCTTTCTTAAATTTCTCCGGCAAGCCATGACGCATCAGATATTGATCTCCAAAATAAGAAATCAACGGCTCATGACAGATATCCTTGAATCCCACCTTTTCTCTATTAGCCAAAGGATGATTTTCCGGCACCACAAACAGAAAGCGGCGAGTACACCAAAGAAAATAGGGATACCGGCAGTTTTCCGGCGGATAGGGAACCAGCAGCAAGTTCACCTGCCCATTCTCCAATTTAGGAAGTAAATTGTGGGTTAAATCAGAGGTAACATTTACTTCCACTTTTGGAAATCGTTCATGAAGACACTGGTAAAAACTGGGGAAACAGGACACATTCGTCATAAACGTAGTTCCCAACCGCAGCACCTGCTGGCTGGAGGCATAGCTCTCCATCACCTGCTGCAGATATTTTGTTTCCTGAAGTATAGGGACAGCCATGCTAAGCAAAGTTTCTCCCGGCGTTGTAGGCAGCACCCCATGCCTGCCCCGGTACAGCAGAGGAACCTGGAATTCTTTTTCCAATTCTTTAATGGCTTTGGTCAACGTTGGCTGCGTCACATGAATTTTGGCAGCAGCCCGGGTAAAATTTTCTTCCTGGCAAACTGCTAGAAAATATTGCAGCTGAAGTAAGTTCATAACAGCGTCCTCCCCTATAAGCAAAAACTTTCCACCGCTTAAAAACGCCTAGCTAATTACAAAGTTGCATAAGTTCACTTTTATGTTATTTTATAACATATGACGGTAAATAACAGCAGAAAATCTATTTTTTCATCAACTACCTTAACATAGACAAAGGCTTTTTGACCAAACACACATGCATTCCTACTTTTCCTCATTTTCTTCATACGATTCATATACATTCAACTTCCGCGTGACAGTATTCTCTTCTTCAAACAACCGTATATGTGCCTGGGGATCCATCCGGCTAATCATTACCATCAGTGTATTTAAAATGGTAATGGTTGTAACAAAATAAATTTTCAATTTGTTCTTCGCTACAATTAAGTAATCGGCTCCTTGCGCCAGCGGAGATGTTTGGCTGTCTGTAATTGAAAGGATTTTACTGCCTATATCAGAAAAGAAATGCATAATTTGAATGGTAAATCGAGTATATTTAGGATATCCAATCACAATCAAAAAATCATTTTTTGTAACATATTGAAGCAGTAAGGATATATCATCATTACGGTTTTCTAGCAATATTACATTTTCTTTTACCCGCTTCATAAAGTGATAACAAAAATATGCCATAGAAAAAGTGGAACGTGAGCCTAATATGTACACATTTCCAGCTTTTTTAATTGCCGTACATGCAGCTTCAAGGGTTTTATATGTTTCTTCACTATATAAATTATCTAAAGCCGATTTTGCCTCTTCTATCTGATCATACAACATATCTTTTTTAGGAGTTTCTGTTACCCAAAACCGGAATTCTTTTACAGGAGAAATCTCTTTCTTTGCAATCTTCTGTACTGCCTCTTGAAATTCTGGAAAGGAATTAAATCCCAATACTTTAACAAAACGAGTAATGGTAGAGGTGCTAACACCAGATTTTTGGCTTAACGTGATAATATTCATAAATGCTATTTCAATCAAATTATTGCGTACATAATCAGCTAATTTCTTTTGATTTTTTGTTAGGGTATCATATTTTCCATCAATGATTTCTAATATTGCCATTTGATTCACCTCATCTCTCCTATTATACAGCATTCTTGCTTTTCTTAGAAAAAAGGAGTATTCGATAGACATTTATAGTCTCGAATACTCCTTTTTCCAACTAACGATTAAACCGGGAAGAATATCGGCATACCTACAATGGCCCAGATAACGATAAACACAATAGATACCATGGAAACACACCAACCGCCGAATAGCATAGCTTTGATGCTCTCACTTCTTGCCAACCCCATAGGTGCTATCATATTAGACCCAGGATAAATAGACGTAGTTACCCGGGAGCCGCAAATCAAGGCCAAAGCCCATACTTCTTCAGGAACCTGTGTTGCTTTAACTGCCTCGATAAACAGGTCATTGGTAACCTGCAATTGTGCAACAGCACCGCCATTGATACCAAAGGACCCTACCAACGTGCCTAATATTACAACAGTGGCCCGGCTTCCTTCTCCTACGAATTGGAGGAACCACTTACCCAATGCCTCAAAACCATGCCCCAGATTGATATATTCCAGCATCATGTTTAAGAAGATGAACAGCAGGAAAGTACCACTCATTTTCCCCATTCCTTGAGAGAATGCTTTGAACATCGTGGATAGAGACATTCTGCTGAAAACTGCAATAACTACAGCCAAGGTCAGCATAACAAATACGGTGTATGCCGTTCCCTGATGGGTCATCATGCTGTAAGCTAAAAGGCCTAAAAAGCCAAGAATGAAAATTACAGTTGTTCTTTTTTCTCCGCTGCTAACTTCTGCGGTTTGCTTTTCATCCTCCGACAGCACATACACTTCGTCATAAGAAGGATCCTTCTGAATGCGAGTCCCACACCAGTAAATAACAGCAAGCCAAATCAAGCCGTACGGGATAGCTGCCCAAAGCATCATTCTGCCATAGCTCAGCCCCGTAATTGCCAATAGTGCAACCGTCGGTCCGGTAAAAGGGCCCCAGATAAGTCCTGTTTCCCCAGAGGACTGGAATAAGCATGCAACAGTTGCTGGTTTTAGTCCAGCAGCAGCTACAACAGGAATCAAAATGGGGGCAATAATAGCACAGCCGCCAGCTAGTGTACCCAAAAGGCCGCATACGAGAGTTGTCGTTATAATAACGCAAAGGATGGCACGTTTTTCCGTCTTCACCCCTATATATTTGACAATCCAATGTACCAGTGTATGTGTCACATGCGCTTCGCTCATAACTGCGCCTAATCCAGCTCCACACATAATAATCAAGCCAATTAAGCCCAGTGTAGACCCCAAAGATTTTTGAATCAATTTAGCCGTTAGCGCTGGGGTTTGACCAGTTAAAATATATCCCACCAGACATGCTAAAAACGAAGATGTCAAAGCATGCACTTTTGGTTTGAAGGCTACGATAATATAAACGAGAAGCGGAAGCAAGGCCCACAAGGATTCCTTTGGTACTAATGCATAAGGTCCCATACAATTTCCTCCTTATCCCCAACAAAATATGCGTTTTTCTTTGACTTATGACAGTGGATGCAACACAACAGTACCTTGATTTTGAGGAATTCTCGTTCCATTTTCCAAAGCTAGTTTTCCTTTTAATAATACATAGAAAATTCCAGCCGGTTGTTTTTTGGAATCCAAATATGTGGATTTATCCTCAATCGTTTCCGGGTCAAAGATTGTTAAACTAGCGATATATCCTTCCTTTACTTTTCCCCAATCAGATAGCCCCAATACTTTTGCAGGAAGGACAGCTGCTTTTTCAACTGCTTTTTCCAATGGCATTAATTGATGTTCCCGCACCGTTTGGAAAAATCTTGGAAATGTCCCGAAACTCCGGGGATGCGGATTCCCCTTAAATAGTGAGTCATCAAGAGGCATTGAATATCCATCTGTTCCCACACTAACGAAAGGCTGCGCCATAATTTGCAGCATATCTTGCTCATCTAAGCAAAAATAACAACAAGGTACACCACCGCCTAATTCTGCTAAAAGTCTGGCTGCAGCTCTTTCCGGCGCAGTCTCAAAGGCCTCTGCAATATCGCTTAACATTTTCCCATCCAGCTCTGGGTATTTGTTCCTGGTACTGACAACGAGTATTTTAGCACTGCCACCCCGACGTTCCATTTCTTCGCCAATCTCTTTCAGCAACTGCTCTGATGGATCTGCTAAGCGTTCACACATTTTTTCGTAACCGCCGCTCTGTGCCCAGCCGGGAACTAGTGCGGCCAAATTGGTTGAAGTTGCCAAATAAGGGTATTGATCACAAGTAACTTCCAACCCTTCTGCTTGTGCCTTACGAATTTTATCCAATAATTGCGTTGCTTTTCCCCATTGCGGCTTACCAATTAGTTTAAAATGAGAAATTTCAAGATGTACCTGACTTTGCCGTGCAACTTCCAACATTTCATCTACAGCTTCAAAGATTTTAGTGCTCTCACTTCTCATATGAACTGTTAAAATTGCATCATATTTTTTCAATATTTTTGCCAAATAAACAAATTCATTTAAATCCCCATAAGAACTTGGCGGATAAATTAATCCCAGGGACATACCAAATGCCCCATTCTGCAATTCAAATTCTAACGCTTCCCCCATTTTCTTTAATTCTTCGATAGTAGGCGGACGCATATCGAAGCCCATAACGGTTCCGCGCAAGGTACCATGTCCTATTAATACACCGATATCCGTAGCTGCACGAACAGAATCAACATGTTTTTTATAATCAACAATCGTATCATCCTGCAACACCATATCACCTAACGGTAATTCCAAACCTGCACCCACAAATTCTTTTGTTTCCGCTCTGCAAGCATCGTTGGTAGGAAGACAAGAAATGCCACAATTTCCCACTATTTCAAGGCAAATTCCCTGACAAAGTTTACTATCCATGAAATAGCCTTTGAAAAAGGGAGTAAGATCAGAGTGACTGTGGATATCAATAAACCCTGGTGACACCACAAGTCCAGAGGCATCGATTACTTTAGCAGCTTGTGTGCCTCGCTCAGGCCCTACATAAGAAATTCGGTCTCCCGTAATTTCAACACTTGCCGGGTATGCTGCAGCGCCAGACCCATCGATAACCAAGCCATTTTCAATCAGGATATCTGCTGTAGACACAAAACCACCTCCAAAGATTTTTTCTTAGCCAAAGTTTACCATGATGTATGCATATTTTCAATTTTTATTTTCATTTTTTTGTATTTTTGAAAATTAATTTTCGTTAATGATTAAAAAGTAACAACTTACTGCAAAGAAAATTCTCTAAACCAAAAAAGCCCCCAGCATTATGCTGAGAGCCTTCTAGGTTCATCCTACTATATGAATTTTAATTTTTCCAAAGCAAACTATCTTTTACGTCATTCAAATTTAAATAAGTGAGCAGGGTTTTCTACCAGGGTTTTATAAAAGATTTTCTCATCACCAACTTGCTCCATCAATTGATCTAGCATAAGGCTGTCATCGGGGCATGGCACTCCATTTGTATAGCAACGTGGATGAGGCCAATCGGTTCCCCACAGCAAACGATTTGGATTACTCTTGGCATATTCCTTACCGATCTCAATTGTATCGGAAAAATCCTCCTTTTGGCTTCCAAAGTAGTACCCGGATAGTTTAACCCAAGCCTTTCCCTGATCCAACCACTTACAAATTTGACGAAAAGCAGGATGTTTAATCCCTACGCCTGCCGGAAGATTTCCTCTATGATCCAAAATCAGTTGAACTGGTAAAGCTTCAAAAAAATCCTTCTTTTCCACAAGCAAATCAGCGTCTACCCAAAGACATACATTCCACCCCATAGGAGCAATTCGTTTAACCAACAACTGAATATCATCCCAAGGTTGTACATAGCCGCTTGTCATGTTCAAACGAATGCCTTTTACCCCAAGTTCATCCATGCTTTTCAGTTCTTCATCGCTAATTGAATTGTTGATTACAACAATGGCTCTGGCATTCTTTTTTCCAAGTTGTTTCAATGCATCAAGGGTGCAGCGATTATCCAACCCATAAGCAGAAGGTTGAACTATCACGTCTCTTGTAATACCTAATTTATTTTTCAGCAACTGATAGCAGTTAACATCAGCGGGCGGCTGATTTCTTTTATCTGAAGAAATATAAGGGAAACGTACCGGATCATAAATATGATGGTGACAATCGCAGGCATTCAATGGAATCTTTTGGTTAGGAAAATTACGTCCTCCGCAATAAGGGACCTGATTTCTCACTTCAGTAATTAACATAATTTTTCACGCTTCTTTCTAAAGATTAGCAACCCACTTTTCAACCAGCGTAACAAATATGGGGTTATAAATATTTCCTGCAAGCACAGCCATTCCAGGGAACAAAATCCATGCAATGTGTGCGTAACCAAATTCATCGATAACAGCTTTCTCGTTAGCAACAGCATTTGGTGTTGCGCCCAAACCAGTCCCAATCAACCCGGCAACCATGACCGCAGAATTGTAAGATTTTCCGTAAACAGGGAAGGCAATGAAAACTGCCAAAAGAACCGTAACAGCAACTTCGCCTAACAAGATGATGGACATGGCACCAGCAACAGAAACCAGTTTCGTCAAATCCAAAGTCATGATAGTAATAGCAATAAACAAATACAGAATGAAGTGACTGATTACATTCATTTCATCAACATAACAATCCATATGCATACTTTCCATAACATTCCGGACAATAATACCTGCAAAGATACAGCCCAAGAAATACGGAACTTCTACATTAGGGATCTGTTTCAGCAATAAATAAATGGGGCCGCCAATACCGCTAGTCATCAGCAATAAGAAAAATGCATTTGCCATTCTTTTAGAATCCAAAGCATGAACCCCTTTTTTGTCTTCTTCCAACACAGGTGCTGCATCTTCCGGGCCAGGTTTTAAATGATACTTATGAATCAAGTAGCGCGCCGCAGGCCCGCCACACAGCGATGCGACGACCATACCAAATGTACCAGCAGCAACCCCAATAACCGTTGCCCCATCACAACCCAATTTTTCAAAGATAGGGCCAAATGCAGCAGCAGTTCCTACGCCACCATACATTGCCAAAGAGCCGCAAGAAAGGCCAATCAAAGGATGTACTCCTCCCAACTTTGCAAAAAAAACACCTACTATATCTTGGAGAGTAATTAAGAGAACAGTAATAATGCTTATTTTTAAGCACAACTTCCCGCCCTTTTTCAGCAAATCTGCCGTAAAGCCAAGGCCAACTGTAGTTAAGAATACATTCATTGACCAATTTCCAAGTGTTGCTGTCCATTTAATGTCTAAAATATTATTAACTTTCAAAAAGCATAAAACAAAGCTCACTAACAAACCTGATACAACGGGTGCTGGTATACAGAAATCTCGAAATATCTTTACACGAGCAACTATATAATTGCCTAATAAAACAACCAACGCAGCAATACCGGTGGTCATGATTAAATCGATAGTAACTTTCATATTGTCACTCTCTTTCGGATTTTTTTAGATTGGAATACATCCTCAACTTAAAAATACTTGTCAAAAACTGTCCAAATGTTTCACTGAATCCTCCCTTCGCTTTGATCAAAAAATGTGCGCGCAAATTTGAATATCATGAACAAATTCGATGAATTACTACATCAACACAGTACATCAAATATTCTGAAAAAACCAATGGTATTAAGTTTTTGCCGTTATAACCCATCAGTTAATGACTTTTTAGTTATCGATACAAGAACTATTTATCATTAGTCAAATTAAAATTCAGAAAATATACTAAAGTTAGTTCCAATTAATCAGTTGGAGGTAAAAAATGGACGAGTTAAAAAAAGTTTCTGAATTTGTAGCTGATTTTTCGTTGGAAAAAGTAGATGAGAATGTAAAAAAGAGTGCAAAAAAATGTATTCTGGATGTAGTTGGATTAGCAATGGGTGCTTATGACAATCCCATGTTCCAACAAATTAAGAAGGTTTATCTCCAAGCAGACAACCAAGCAGCACTGATAAGCAACGGAAATGGGGCTCATTTGGCTTCTATTTGGGGAAGTAACGAGCGGACTAACCTGCGGACTGCTGTATTTTTCAATGCCATGTTGGGCCATACACTGGAATTAGATGATGTGCATACCCGCTCAAAAACCCATATCGCTACTGTTGTAGTTCCAGCTGCTTGGGGGCTGGCAGAAGTACTCCATAAACCTGGGAAAAAGCTACTGGAAGCCGTTATTTGCGGTTATGAAGTTATGAGCCGGATTGGTATGGGCTTTGGAGTTTCCAGTCACCGGAATAAGGGCTGGCATGTAACTAGTACGGCCGGTACCTTTGGTGCTGCGGCAGCCTGCGCCAAGCTGCTGGATTTCACTCCAGAACAGGTTCTGGCAGCCTTGGGGCTTGCTGGCACTCAGTCCTTCGGGACCTGGGCTTTTCTGTCAGATGGAGCTACCAATAAGGTATTGCATCCAGCCCGGGCTGCGGCTAGTGGATTAGAATCCTGTCTTCTGGTACTGGGTGGAATGCGTGGCTCCGCCCATATACTGGATGCTAAGGACGGGGGAATTTTCCCTATGATGAGTGATGAATATAATTATTCCCTAGTGGACAAAGACCTTGGCAAAGTATACGAGATTCTCCAGGTGGACAAGAAGCCTTACCCCTGCTGCCGGAGTAGTCACTGTGTCATTGACGGGGTACTGGCCTTGCGTCGGGAAAACCATTTGCAGGCCGAAAATGTAGAATCCATACAAGTAAGCACCTATTTGGTAGGGCTTAAGCAATGCGGCTTATCAGATACCAGCAAAGTACCCAAACTCCCTACTCAAGCAAAGTTCTCCATTCCTTATGTAGCTGCCTGTGCACTCTTAGAAGGCAGTGTAGGATTAAATGATTTTCTCCCGGAAAAAATTCAGCGGCCTGAAATACAAGCTTTACTGCGTAAAGTTACCGTAAGAGAAGATTCTGCTTTTACTGCACGGTACCCAGATCATTGGGGATGTAAAGTTTCCATCACTTTGAAAAACGGTGAAACTTCAGAAAAAGTAGTGAAAGATGCATCAGGCAGTGTTTATTCCCCATTAACCGATTCTCAACTTCAGGCCAAAGTTCGAACCTGCTGTCAAAAGTATGATGCAGACTGGCTGAATCAGTTGATTGACGCTATTTTAGAATTGGATAACTTGAGTACACTTCCTTCCCTGGTATATACTAGATAACAGGATTGCTGGTGATTATAATCAGGAAAGCAGTCAGAAAGTAGGGATGTACCATGACTGAAAATGATCTGATGAAGATTGTCGCAATAGCTGAAGAAGGAAGTATGGCAAAAGCGGCACAGAAGTTATTTATTACACAGCCCGCATTAAGCAAAAGTTTGGCAAAAGTGGAAAAAGAACTAGGTGAAGCCCTGTTTACACGGAGCACGAATGGACTCATTCCAACAGATGCTGGCAAATATTTAGTCAATAAGGCCTACCAGATTCTAAAGCTATATGCAGACACCAGAGTAGAATTCTGTGAATTAAATCATATGCAAAAAGGTCTGTTAAAATTGGGCTCTGCAGAACGGATTGGAGCATTGCTGCTTCCCAACCTATTAAAAGCTTTTAGTGAGCGCTACCCTAATATCAAAATTGATATTGTAGAAGAAAATAGCGTATTTTTGGAAGAACAGGTACTTATGGGAGCATTAGACTTAGCCATAATTTGCCTTCCTCTGCGTAACGAGAATCTAAGTTATAAGGTTTTCTACCGAGGTCCCCTATTTCTAGCCATGCCAAAAGACAGTCCTGCAAATCGTTTGGCATTTTACAAAAACGGTGAAAAGATGCCCTATATCCACCTAGAGGACGTAATGGATCAGGAATTCATCCTAACTAAGCCTTTCAAAAAAACACGGATGGCCGCCGACAAAATTCTTAAACCTTTTGCAAAAGATCTAAAGATTTATATGGAATCTCAAAATATAGAAACTGTTATCCGTTTGGTAGCCGGAGGTATGGGAATATCTCTTGTACCATCCATCTACACAAAAAGTTACGTTACAGGGAACAATATCAACTATTATCAGGTGGAAGAAAAATATGATCCATTTTGGGAATGGGCAGTTATTTATAATGGAGAATTGGGACATTTAACACGACCTTCCCGTGAACTATACAAATTGATTGCACAAGAAGGTTGTTCCTTCCCTAGTTATCTAACATAATAAATAAGTGCTTTGGTTGCTTTTTTACAGCCAAAGCACTTATTTATTATGCAAGGAAGCCCCCAGCATCACGCCGGGGGCCTTAACTTTTTCTCTATTCTCTTTTCTCTTATCTAAACGTCTTATCCGCATAAGCCTGGAGTTCTGCCCGGCAGTCGGGATGAGCCACGGCAATCATGGCCTGGGCGCGTTCTTTCAGGGACAGGCCGGTCAAATGGGCCACGCCATACTCGGTAGCCACGTTCTGGATCAAGGCTCTGGGAGCGGAAATGGTGCTGCCTGCGGGGATAGTAGGCAGGATGTTGGAATGGCGGACGCCCTGTTTATCCACCCGGGAGGACTCGATGCAGATG
>OHAA01000974.1_pt1 | contig 16438 bp, 18 predicted proteins | sample 1606051 | NCBI WGS metagenome assembly OHAA01 (sample SAMEA3541493, study PRJEB24748) | human gut metagenome | biome: human gut; feature: human-associated habitat; material: faeces | place: China | collected 2012
TAAAGGCGAAAGTCGTGATTGCCACGCTTATCATCATTAATTTCTTCATAAAAATAACATCGTTTGATTACTGTATGATTCTATTGCTTTGTTGTTGCAAAAATAGAACAATGACAGATCAAACGATGTTATGGAAATGTTATCGATATGTTAAGATTATTCGAACATGGCAAACTGCTCGTTCCAAAGCCTGAAGTATGAGCCGCCTGCATCGTAGAGTTGGCTGTGTGTGCCGGTTTCTGCCACTTTACCCTTGTCAATTACTACAATGTTGTCGGCACATCTCACTGTAGTCAGTCGGTGGGCAATAATGATTACAGTTTTCCCCTTTCCGGCCAGTGCATCCAGTGTTTCTTTTACATAACGTTCGGCTATGGAATCCAGTGAGGAAGTGGCTTCATCGAAAATCAGGATTTCCGGTTCTTTATACAGGGCGCGGGCTATGGCAAGTCTCTGACGCTCGCCTCCGGAGAGGGTTGCGCCATGTTCGCCTATTTGAGTCATATAGCCGTTGGGCAATCTGTCTATAAAGTCCATCAGGCCGAGCTGCCTCATCAGGCTGCCAATCCGTTTCATATCGGGTTCCATGTCACCAAGCGCAATGTTTTCAACAACGGTTCCGGCAAACAGTTCAATCTGTTGGGGGACGGTGCCCACCCGGCGGCGGAGGCTGCGGTTGTCAATCTGTGCAATGTCATAGTCTCCAATGCGGATACGTCCGGATTGAATGGGGTAGATGTGCTGCAAAAGGGAAATCAGTGTTGTTTTACCCGAACCGCTTTCTCCGATGACGGCGGTAGTCTTGCCCTTTTCTATGGTTAGATTCAGTGAGTTGAATACTTCCTTGCGTGAACCATATCTGAAAGAAACATTCTCAAAAATGATGTCGCCCATCATATCCGGTTCCAGAATGATCTTTTGTTCATTGTCCTGCTCTCTTTCCAAATCCATAATCTGAAACAGGCGGTCGGCGGCTATCAATGCGTCCTGAATAGTCTGGTTGGATGATATCAGCGAACCGATGGGCGAGATGACGTAACCGACCAGAGAATAGAATACCATGAGCGTGCCGGGTGTCATCTCTTGATCGATAACCAGAATGCTGCCCAGCCACAAGATAGCGATTGTGATTCCTGTAGATACGAATTGGATGCCTCCTTGTGCCATGATGGAACCGTAAATACTTCGGTAAGTATTCTTCAATAAATGTACAAAACGACTTTCTGTCTTCAGGTTAGCATACTCTTCGATACCGAAACGCTTAATGGTTGAAATGGAGTTGATGGATTCTACTAATTGGGATTCCAGATCGGCACTGCTTTCCATGATGCTGCGTTGGTACTTCCGATTCAGTTTGTTGAATCCCCAGAAGATGAGCAGGAATAGCGGCGCTGATATCAGGGTCATGACTGCCAGCTTCCAGGAATAAATGAACATCAGGCACAGGGAGAACACCAATATCATGATATTCACTACCAGATCGAGAGACACGTTGTTGATGAAGTTACGTATTTTTACGGCATCGTTCACGCGTGAAATGATTTCTCCTACGCGCATGGTGTCAAAGAATTGTTGAGGCAGGGTCAGCAGATGTTTGTAATATCCCAGGATCAGGGCTGCATCGATTCTTTGTCCGGTTTTCAGTGCCAGAATGCTTTTCATTGCACCGATGAAGGTACGCAGCAGTAGGATAATGAGCATAATCACTCCCATCAGATTCAGCAAATTGGTGTTTTTGTCGACCAGTACATAGTCTGTGATTTTGCCTACATAGATAGAAGTGGATAATCCCAAAATACTGAAAACAAGTGCACCGAAGACGGCTTGCAGCATTACGGACTTGTGGGGCGCCATCAATGAAAGGAATTTCTTGCTCATGCTAGTCTGCTGATTTCCCTTTTTGAAGGTCTCTTCCGGTTCCATCAATACCAGTATGCCTGTCCAGTCGTGCCGGAAGTCTTCGTGTAAAACCTTATGCATCCGTCCGTCTCCGGGATCCATATATGTGATGTGTGTCTTCGTCACTTTGTAGATCACAACAAAGTGTTGAAGTTGTTTGTGATTTACCAGCACATGTGCAATGGTTGGCTTGGGAATCGTGTACAGTGCATCGAACTGTGCGCGGACGCCTTTAGCGGACAATCCCAGTTTGTTGGCGGCTTCTATCAGTCCTAATACATTCGTACCTTTCTGGTCGGTGAATGCATATTGGCGGATGCGCGATACCGGGAAGCGCAGTCCGTAGTGGGCGCATACGGAAGCCAGACAGGCTGCTCCGCAATCGGTGATATCATGTTGTTTGATCTTAGTACCCTTTTTCATCTTATTTTTGATTTTGTTATTTACTACTTATTTACTGTTTCTTGCTATCATCTCGTTAGCGGTGTATTGTCTTGGATTTGCCCAGTCGTCAATCTTTTGATAAAGCAGATCGAACAGGGAGCGGCGTGTCACCATGAAGTGTGCACTGGCGGTCATACCTTTTTTCAGCTTTCCTGTCTGTCCGTTTTTCAGTGTCAGGTAATCTCGTTCAATTTCACATTTCACTTTATAGAAAGAGTTGCCTTGATTGTCCGTCAGGAAGTCGGAGGAGATTTCTTTTACCTTTCCGGGCAGTGTGCCCCATTCGTTATAATTGAAAGATTCCACTTGTATATTGACCGGCATACCTATGTTCATAAAACCGATATTCCGGGGAGTGACGTATACTTCGAGGCAGAGTGTGGAGTCGGGACTGATTACTGCCAGTGATTGTCCGGCTTGAATGCTACTTCCCCGATATATGCCGGAGAACTGGTCGAGCGTGCCGTCTACCGGACTGCGGACGATGTACATGTCTTGGTCTTTTACCTCTTGCTTGAGGCTGGTACTCATCTCATTGCGTGAATTGCGGTAGCTGTTCAAGTCGGCTTGCCAAGTGCTAAGTTGACTCTGTGTCAATGACGCCAGTTCGTTTTGCTGGGTTTGATATTGATAGTAGTATTTGTCATATTCTTCTTCTGAAATTACTTTCTTTTCAAACAATGTCTTGTTGCGTTTATATTCTTTTTCCGCTTGTGCCAGGGAGGTTTCAAGTTCTTTCTTCTTTTTGGTGAAGTAAGTGTACTCCTGCCGGCGAACCGGAGAATGGAATGTGGCAGGATGCTCGCCTTTTGCCAGATATGCTAGGTCGGCAAGATGTGCCTCGTAATCATTCAGACGGTTAGTCTGGTAGTTGATTTTGTAGTCGGAACTGTTAGTGCGGAAACGCAGAAGGATATCACCTTTGCTGACTTGTTCGCCTTCGCGAACATAAATAGAGTCTACCAGTTCTGTGATAGCTGATTTTATTTCAGTCTTTTCCGTTACGGGGCGAACTACTCCACTGCCTTGCACGGAAATGTCTACATAAATAAAGGGAAGTGCGATCATGGTTGCCGTAATGGCTAATAAAACTACCCAATAAATAATCTGGGACTTTGTGGTGTGTTGATAGATGTAAGTTTCTAAACTGTTTTCTATCCATTCGTTTGGTAATAGCATATCTTTTTGTCTTTTAGTGATTTATACTTTTCTCTTTTTTCTGTGAAGCAAAAGTACGGGGTTGACGGCGGAAGATAGGTTATAGGAATGTTATCGCTATGTTAAATAGTTCGTGAGTTGAATTATCCGGAAATAATGATTAACTTTGAACCACTAAAAAGGAAAAACTATGGTAATGAATGACATGCTTCGTAAACTTCCTATCGGAATACAAACCTTTGAAGATATACGCACAGGCAATTATCTGTATGTGGATAAGACGGCCTTTGTTTGGAAGATAGCTAATACCGGCAAACCTTACTTCCTTAGCCGTCCCCGTCGCTTCGGTAAGAGTTTGTTGCTTTCTACTTTCGAGGCTTACTTCGGAGGAAGAAAGGATCTCTTTGAAGGACTTGCCATCGAACAAATGGAGACAGAATGGAAAAAGCATCCTGTGCTGCATCTTGATTTGAATGCGGAAAAGTATGATTCATCGGAGCGGTTGTATGATATTCTCAGTCGTCAACTAAGCCAATGGGAGCTTCAATATGGTAAAGGAATTGATGAAAATACTCTTTCCGGTCGCTTTTCCGGCATCATCCGCCGTGCCAGCGAGCAAACCGGATGCAGTGTTGTTGTTTTGATAGACGAATATGACAAGCCACTGTTACAGGCCCTTGGTAATGACGAGCTGCTGGAAGACTATCGTAAAACTCTGAAAGCCTTTTATGGTGTTTTGAAAAGTGCCGACCGTTACCTGCGTTTCGCCTTCCTTACGGGAGTCACGAAATTCTCGCAGGTCAGCGTATTCAGTGATTTGAATCAGTTGCAGGATATCAGCATGAATTATTACTATTCTGCTGTGTGTGGCATTACGAAAGAGGAGTTGTGCAAGGTCTTTGTCCCGGAAATAGAGCATTTTGGTGAGATAAACAATCTGACGTTTGAAGAAACGGTAGATGCACTGACCAAAAACTATGACGGCTATCATTTCCACCCGAGAGGAGAAGGCATGTTCAATCCGTTCAGTATTCTGAATGCATTCAGTAACATGGAGCTGGGAAGTTATTGGTTTCAGACCGGTACTCCGACTTTTCTTGTTGAAATGTTGCAGAAGACGGAGTATGACCTGCGCACCTTGCTCGATGGTATTGAGGCGCCTGCTTCCGTATTCTCCGAGTATCGGGTAGATTCCAACAATCCTATTCCGCTGATTTATCAGAGCGGTTATCTGACAATAAAGGGTTTTGATGAGCGTTTCCGCAACTACCTGTTGGAGTTTCCTAATGATGAAGTACGCTATGGCTTTGTGGATTTTCTTGTGCCTTTCTATACCGGAGTGAAGAATGACGATCAGGGTTTTTATATAGGCAAGTTTATCAATGAACTTGAAAGCGGGGATTACGACTCTTTTCTCACTCGTCTGCAAGCTTTCTTTGCCCATTTCTCTTATGAACTGAATGCCAAAACTGAGCGCCATTATCAGGTAGTTTTCTATCTTGTCTTCAAACTTATGGGGCAGTTTACCGAAGCGGAAGTAAAGAGTGCCCGGGGCCGTGCAGATGCTGTTGTAAAAACTCCGAAGTTTATCTATGTCTTTGAATTTAAATTGAATGGCACTGCAGAAGAAGCCTTGAAACAGATTGATGAAAAAGGCTACCTGATACCTTATCAGGCGGATGGACGTGAAGTGATAAAGCTCGGTGTGGAGTTTAGCGCCGAAGAACGCAATATTAGTCGTTGGCTTAATGAAATTCCTTGAATCTTATTTGAAAATAGTTCTATTGTATGATTTTATTTCATTTTAAACGTCAGTTTAAAATGAAGTAAGTACATATACCGCTTATAATAATTGCAATGATGTCATATAAGTCAAAAGTGCCATGTATATTGAGAAGCCCCAGAAATTCGTAGAATATATATGTCAGTGTGATTATAAAAGTGAGTTTTCTAATAGTATATTTATCAGTGAGGCCATAAAACAATAAAGTGGCGGCAGGCACGCAAACGATGCTCCCGATAGTGTCGGCAATATGAAAATCGTATATGTGATTCTCGTATATGTAAGGGCGGTACGTATGTGATAGGATTAATCCTATTATCCCTATTGAAACTCCTGATATTATATACTTTTTGTTTACCATATAATTAAAACTTTGAAGTAATTTCTAATTGTACAAATGTACAGGATTTATTCCATTTTTGCTTAATTCGGCAACGGAGTGGTTAACACTCAGGTTCACGTTCACTCGGATTACAAATCCGAGTGTTTGAGTATTTAGGATTTTCAATCCGCTTGAATGGGGCAGAGTGCAATCCAATTATTTCATAAATGGATGGCTCTGTTACTAATAATCTTAAGATCTGATTTTTTTCTGTATAAGATTAATCGCAAAGTAGTATATTATAATGTTTCCGGTTAATGTGGCTAATGCTTTGTATAATACTAATGTATCAAGATTTGTGGCTTGTAATAATATATTAATGATTATGCCACCAGTGGTCCATTTAATCCAATTATTATTGCGAGAATAATAGGATTCATTATAAAACAGTAGTAAAAGATATACTGTAGGACCTATGAGAAGGTAAGTTCCTAATTGGTTGATGTACCATTCTGTACCTATTTTTTCTTGATATAACAGAACGATTAAAACTGTAAAAACGATAGCTGTAAGTAGATATGTATATTTCATATTTTATTGATTTAATGTAGGGTATCAAAAGATTCCGTTTTCGAAATATTGATACCCTCACTGTTGATAGATTATATGCAGTTCATAAGTGTGTCATTCCCAGGAGTAGGCGCAGTTATAAAATCCCATGTGGATTCAGCTGCCATTTCTACTGATTCTACTAAGAAACCTACCCAATAAGATATGGGGCCCCCGCCATTAATTTCTTGCATTTGCAATGCATTTAATTCAATCATTAAATTGTTGTTCATACTTTTTGTCTTAATTGTTAATTAACTACCCCAAAAATCTCGTGCTGCTTGACGTCCTTCATTGAAGTCATCCTCTTTCTTTGGGTCTAAGAACTCCATAAGGAGGGCTTCAAAAACCGTTTCCCAGCCAAAACCTCCATTTACTTCTTTCATTTCTTGCATGTTCATTTCTTGCATCATTGCATTTTCATTTAAATTTTTCATAATCGTTTTTTTTATTTGTTATTAATGTGTTTCTTTCTTTTGTTAGGAAGTTACTTTCTTATTCATTCGTAATTGCATCATACGCTTTTTGTAGAAGTTCTAAGATTATAATACCCGGAATGGCAATTCCCTGACCTCCATTTGTATCTTTCATTTCATCAATGGCCATTTCTTGCATCATTGCATTCTCATTTAAGTTTTTCATAATTCTTCATTTTTTAATTGTTATTAAAATTGTGTTTGTTATCAACAGGACAGAGTTTTACCAGAATTTAGTGAAGTCCTCTCCATGATTGGGCTTTTTAAAAGGATCCAGCTTCTCTTCATTAAGAATATCAAGCGGACTACGGGTATCTACAAATCCTCCCGATACATTTCTCTGTTCTTTCTCATTCAATGGTTTTACCATGTACTTTTCATTCTTTTTCATAACTGTGTTTGATTTTTATATTAATACTAAAATTATTTTAGGAAAATAGAGGGCATTACAATTATGCTGGTTAGGCCAGTGCTTTCGTTATATTTCTAACAGCCCCATACATGTGTTGGCATCTTCTTCTTGATCAAAGTTAAGAGCTTTGTTTCACTGCTTGTATTATTGCTTTGTAATCATTAGGCTTCTGGTCTTCTGGGGTATTATATAATGTACATACCTTAGTATCCAAAACTTGTTTTCTTTCATAGAGTAGTTGTAGCTTCACTGTACAAACAGTCTGTATGGCTATACTTTCTTTCTTGTTTATTCGTGCATGGTAGCACTTTACGGTATCTTCAATGATTTCAGTGGGAGAGTTGTGACATAAGAACTTATTTCTTTGGGTGTTTATTCCTTGGGGCCATGTACAAAGCATAAACGATATATGTAACACTGCCACTAATAACTGTAGCGATAAGGTCGAAAATATCGAAAGTATTGGAAAATATAAACTCACTAATGAAAAGAACGACGACACAACATATAAGTATTTTTTTTATACTATCTCTTCCTTTGATTATTCCCCATGCTATCAAAGTAGTGCTTGGAACAAGTATCCAACTGCTGATTGTGTCTGCAATATGAAAATCAAATAAATGGTTTCTATAAATATATGGTCGATATGTATTTGACAAGAAAACACCTGTTAGCATTATTATAAATCCCAATATTATTGCAATAATATGTTTTTTAGTATGTTTCATTATAATGTACCTCTAATAAATAATTAATTTTTGTTCAGGACTCGTCTGTACGTAAATTGACAGAGAGGTTGGAACTGCTTCCAGAGAAAAGAAACAAGAGTCTGAAAGGAGGCTGAACTCAAAAGCATATTTTGAGACAGCCTCTTGTTCTTGGTAGTTTATAAATGGCAGAATATTTGTCTTTTACAACTAACTCCCCAGTTAATGATTATAGAAATTTTCATGTACCCGATCATTTTTGTCCATTAGTCTGGAATTCAGAGTACCGGAAAAACCGATAAAATCCCATATTGCATATGCAACCTCTGACAATGAACCGGCTTTTATCTCGAAGAGTTCCTCTTGAGACAATTCTTCTGTGTTATACATTTTAGCTTTCATACAAATAGTATTTTAGAAATTAATAGCTGCTGCTCTATCGGCTCCAGATTTAAGTGCATTTGCAGTATCTTTGGGATTGGTCAGTGTTTCATAAATGAAACCAGTTATGGCTGTTACTGCAACTACTACAAGCCAGTTTCCTCCGTTTGTCATTCTCATTTCACTTGTGTTCATTTCTTGAATGCCAAGTGCATTTTCTTGTTTCTTTAAATGTTTCATAATTAATGATTTTTTTAGTAATACATATTGTTAATAAAATCTCCTATTAGGATGGTTTTGATAAAAAGTCTCAATTTTTTCTCCTACTGATAATACTTTTGGAAAGTATGGGGCGTTACAAATACACTGATTATACTGGTTTCTTCGCTGTAGTTGCAGCAGCCGCCATACGTATTGATGCATTATTCTAATGTTAATGCTTTTATGGTTTACTATGTGTCTTGTGTTGTTATGTCATTTATATCCTCCTTTAGAAACAGGATACGAAGTCTTTATTTATAAAGATTTGCTCGAAGATTCCTGGTGTTCCTGGACAATGACCATGTGGCGGGGTACCATTCGTTTCATCATATACGGTCATTCCACAATAGGGACAGCAGCCACCGTTCACGTTTTCTTGTTCTTTCTCATTCAATGGTTTTACCATGTACTTTTCATTCTTTTTCATAACTGTGTTTGTTTTTATATTAATACTAAAATTATTTCTGGAAAGTATGGGGCGTTACAGATACCTTGGTTAAACTGGTGTTTTCGCTGTAGTTGTAACAGCCGCCATATATGTGTTGATATATTCTTTTAAAGTAAGTGCTCTCATCCTTTGTCGTGTGTGTTGTGTTTGTGCTCCATTTTGCTTGGATGAATGTTTTGAATTAGAGAGCTTCTATCTATTAAAAGAAGATAGGACGTTTTATGATGTCAAACGGATTTCCTATTCCGGGAAGTTTTGGAAATCCTTCTGTACATCCGGTGCCATCCGGATTAATTCCAAAATCGCAGCTACAGCCGCCATTTACATTTTTCAGTTCGTTTGCGCTAAGCGCTTTCATTGTTTTTGTCTTCATAATAATTGTTTTTTAGTTATTAAATTGTTTGTAAAATATTTCTTTTGTTTCTTGTTGATGTTGCAAAGTTAAGCGGTTTCTTTCAGTGCTTATGTTATTGCTTTGTTATCGTTATGTTAATTAATTCTTGTTGTTTTGTTGAGGGTTTGCTTAGTACATTTAGTGATTCGGGCAATCTCTCGAACGGGTATTAAAGTTTAAAAATCTCTTGCTCCTCATAACTCTTTTCTTTTTTAATTTATTACTTTTGTTCCTTGTTGATGTTGCAAAGATAAGTGGTTCGTTTCTCTACTTATGTTATTGCTTTGTTATCACTATGTTAATATTTTCTTGCTGTTTTGTGAAGAATTCACTTGATACATTATATAATGTATCCACCTTAGAAACTTCTAAATATGTTTTGCCTCCTGAATTCTTAAATTGTTTAATACATTTCTTGTTTTTCATAATTGTTCTTTTTTAAGTGTTACTTTTGTTCTTTATTGATGTTGCAAAGTTAAGTGCTTTCTTTCAGTGCTTATGTTATTGTTCTGTTATCGGAAGGTTAATATTTGCAGAAGAAACTGATGTCCTAACCATAATCCATTCTCCATTAGAAAATACCCATTTATATGCACCACCGTAAATTGCCAATTTTTCTTCTTGTGTTAATTCTTCTATAAGCTGTTTCATAATTTATAATTCTTAGTTATTTCTTTGTTTTTTGTTTGATGTTGCAAAGATATAGGCATTTTTTTTTAGAAAATGTTATCCAAATGTTATCCAATATTATCTGAATGTTTTTTACCTTTGCAAAAAAATATACATGAATAGAAAATACATTATATTATTTACAACTTTAGGATTAATAGCTATATTGTCATTACAAACGATATGGCTATATAATACTTTTATACTGGTTAGAAATAATATATATGGAGAAACTAATAATATTTTAGATGAAGCATTAACTGAAGCCATTGCAGATTTCAGTAAGTTAGGCGTTCCTGAGGGGACGACAATTTCATCCGGACCTATAAATGATTCCATACCGGCAAATACTTATTTTTATGATGGCTTGTGGAAATTAGGGATTGAAGTCCCTTTATGTGAGATAGACTTTTTTGCTTTTAAATTGTTGAAGAGAGCTGGTATTGAAAGTGAATTTCTTTCATGTTTGGCTGACCCCAAAAGCGGAAAGATTTATCAAAAGAGTAAAGTGCAAACTATACCTGTGTGGGGAGTTATTAAATCTGATATAATCCCCATACGAACAGATTTATCGCAAGGTATTCAGCTTGTGTTATTGAATCCTTATTGGACTATCTTCAAGCGTATGGGCCTCTTAATGATAGCTACCGCCATCATGATGATAATGGTAATCACCTGTATCATCTATCAGATCAAGATTATCATCCGTCAGGATAAGATAGCTAAAATTCGTGAAGATTTCTCTTATGCCATGATCCATGATATGAAGACTCCTCTTAGCTCCATCTTGGCTTGTACAAGCCTTTTACATAGTGGTAAGATGGACAATTTGCCCGAGCTGAAAGAGAAGTATTTTTGCATTGTAGAAGATGAGGGTGGACATTTGCTAAATCTGGCAAATAAGGTACTTACGCTTTCTAAATTGGAGAACCATAAGCTGGAAATGTCAAGAACGGTATTTCCGTTGGAGCCTATGGTGGCAGACTTAATAGAAAAGTTTACTGCAAAAACTGCTAAACCGGTGCATTTCACCACTCATTTGCAGGCGAAGGAAGTTTGCGCTGATGAAGAGTATCTGAAAGAGGCTATCAGTAACCTGATAGATAATGCTATCAAGTACTCTGAAGAATTGGTTGAGATAGATATAAGTTCACTCAGCAATGCTACGCATACCCTTATCAAAGTGCATGATAACGGTATCGGCATTTCGGAGAAAGACAGAAAACATATCTTTGAGAAGTTTGAGCGTGCCTCGGCTTTCAAGCGTTCCAGGCTTGGCAAAGTTGCCGGTTTTGGGCTGGGGTTGAACTATGTTTATCAAGTGATGGATGCCCATGAGGGTAGTGTGACTGTGAACAGTGTTGAAAAAGAGTTTAGTGAATTTATTTTGTACATACCAATAAAAACGGAAAACTATGATTAAATTGTTAGTAGTAGAAGACGATCCTACTTTGCTTTATATAGTGCAAAGCGGATTGCAGGAAATAATTGGGGGATATGAAGTTTTTACGGCAACCAATGGTGTCGAAGGGCTGAAGGCATGGAAAGAACATCATCCGGATATCATTATGTCCGATGTGGATATGCCGGTAATGGATGGTTATGAAATGGTGGCGCGTATCCGTGAAACGGATGGCAATACGCCTATTCTGTTCGCTTCGGCCATGAGTTCGCCGAAGGATGTGACGAAAGGCTACGATATAGGAGTGGACAACTACGTAAAGAAACCTTTTGTTCCTGATGAACTGGATGCTCATATTCGTTCTTTGCTTAGAATGAAGGAAGGGGCAAAGTCGCGTAATGAATCCGACCATTGCAGGATGGGCAGATATTTGCTGGACACCAAACATGCTACTTTGCGGAATGACGAAACCGGTTTTATCAGAGTGTTGACCATCAGGGAAGCGAAGATTATACATTTGCTTTATGAAAATAGAGGCGAAACGGTGAATAGAAGTGCTATACTCAGCCGTTTCTGGGAAACGGAGGATGATTACTTTGCATCGCGCAGTCTGGATGTATTTATGAGTAAAATACGAAAGTATTTGGAAGATGAACCCTGTGTCGAAATAAAGACAGTGAGAGGGGTAGGATTTATGATGCTGTTGGATTGCGTATAGCATTTCCTTATTTGGCTATTCCGTCGACAAAACCTCCTCTTTCGTAGATTTTATTTTCAGCTCTTCTTTCTCTTCCTTACATTTGCATCAAAATTTGTAGAGACTCTCTCTAAATAGCGTTTTTTCATGTATTATTGACTGTGCCGTTCCACCCCCGTGAGGGGAGGGGACGGTTTTCTTTTTATGGGAATCTTTATCAGATATATTTTTTCTATATCTTTGCATCACTGATAATCTAATATGGAAAACATAACAATGAAATTGTCAACGATCAAAGTGATAAGACTTTTGCTGTTTATTGTCTTATTGCTTAACTCCCCGCTTCATGCACAAGATCACTATGCGTTTACTCCCATCGATTGCAGTGATGGACTTTCGGGTAACAGAGTACGCAATATCATTCAGTTGCGGGATGGGCGTATTGCAATCAATGCTAATGAGATCGTCAGCATCTACGATGGAACTTCTTTTCAATATTTCCATTATAATAAAAGTAACATAATCCCGCTTAATGACTATGGCGGACACCACCGCATTTACGTGAATGAGGACTATATTTATATCAAAGACTGGTATAAATTAATGGCCATTAACATTAATGAAGAACGCTTTGAACAGCATCTGGACGATCTGTTTAAATCTTATGGCGTAAAGGGGGCGTTAGTGAACTTCTTTATAGATGAGGCAGGTAATTATTGGATGCTGACGGATGATGACGTACTGTTGTACAGGGATTATGCCGGGGGAAAGACAGTTGAGTTTCTGAAGGATGTTTCAATGAACGGAGATGAGCGTGACAAACTTCTGGATATTGCGGTAGTAAATCAACAAGTCTTTTTGTTCTACAATTCAAGCCTCATGGTCTGTTATGATCTGGAAACATCCCGGGAATTGTATCGGGAGTATGCATTGGATGAAAAGCAGGATAAGGCTGCTACCCTGTTAGTTGTCCCCCGGGGAAAGTACTTGTACTATTTGATGAATGGGCGAAAAACTGAAGCTTTACGGTTCGATATTGAACTGCGTAGGTGGGAAGTGATATTAGAGACTGAATATAGGTTGAATGTGCTTTCTGTAGGTAAAGAACACGATATATGGATAACCAGTCAGGCTGGCCTGTGGGTATGTGATGAAAAGCTACAAAACAAACAATTTATCCCTACGCTGGAATTTGTAGATGGTAAAGAGATAAAAACGGAAGTCAGCACAGTCTTTAATGATAACCAGGGAGGAACTTGGATAGGGACTTTGGACAGGGGAATATGTTATTACCATCCAAATCGTTTCAAGTTTAAAAATGTAGGTAAAGTGTTTTTTCCTAATATCGATCAGAATGGGGAAGTTAGTGTGTCGTGTTTTGTAGAAGATGCTTCTGGCGAAATCCTGATAGGTACTCGCCAGGGACTTTTACGGTATTCTCTATCTGAAAGTAAATTGACTGTTGAGGCAGGATTGCCCCGCAATTTGCGGTGTAACGGGTTAACTAAAGATAGCCGACAGCGGATATGGCTTTCAGCAGTTGAGGCTTTGTTCTGCATTCAGAATGGAAAGAGCAGAAGTTATCCTGTGCGTGATGTGGCAAAGGTGTTTGAAGCACCGGATAAGAACCTGTACGTCTGTTCATATATAGATGGCCTGTGTCTTTTGAATCCTGATACCGGAGAACTTAAGAAGATAGAGGAAAGTGAAGGACGACAAATCAACTCCGTTTCGCAGATCAGGAATTATAAAGAGGGTATGCTGATAGGAATCTGCAATTTAGGACTGTTTACCTATGATTATAAAAATCAGGTTCTGACGGCACCGGTGTTTAAAGGTAAAAAGGCTTGGAGAGATTTTTATGATATCCATCATTATTCTGATTTGTACGTAGATAGCCGTAATCTGATTTGGCTTGCCACACAGGATGGTCTGATAGTCTGGAATCCGAAAAATGAAGAAATCAGGATGTTTTATATGGAGAACGGCTTGGTAAACAATAGTATACAGGCAATATCCGAAGATCGTCACCACGTGATGTGGATTACCACTTCTTATGGAATATCTTGTGTGAATGTAGTTCAGGAAGGAGGAAGAACAGAATACTCTTTCTCCAACTTTAACCATAGTGATGGAGTGATAGAACGGGAATTCCTGGAAAGATCCGTATATGTAACGAAGGATGATGTGATTCTGATGGGAGGAATTGATGGTTTCAACGAATTCCGGATTAATAAACTGCCTCCGGTGAAACAGGATATGAAGCCTCTTTTCGTGAGCTTTCATCTTTTCGGGAAAAAGGTGGAGATGGATAAGGCTTATGATGGCAATATACTATTGAGCGAGCCTGTAAGCGTAACTCAAAAGATTATCTTGAATTATGACCAGAACTTTGTATCGTTTGATTTCTCTGCACTGAATTATATCAATAAATCACAGACTCACTATCGCTACCGGCTGAAGGGGTTGGATAAGGAGTGGCATGAAATAGTTTCTCCCACAGGGACAGGAACTGCCTCTTATGCCAATCTTCCTTCGGGTACGTATGATCTGGAAGTATATGCGGCAAATAACAGTAAGCAGTGGGGAAGCAGTTGTGCAACTATACAAATCATTGTAAAGGACCCGTATTGGAAAACTCCTTTGGCTTATTTCATTTATTGCCTGTTGATTGCCCTTTCCATATATTGGGCCCTTTCCAGTTATTTGCGAATGAATAAGAGGAAGTTGCAAAAAGCTCAGGAAGAAGAACTGAATCAAATGAAATTCCGCTTCTTTACCAATATAAGCCATGAATTCCGCACACCGCTGACTCTGATCATAACCCCATTGGAATCTCTTATTAAGGAAGTCAGCGACATAGCTCTGAAAAAGAGATTACAATCCATTTACCGTAATTCCAAAGAACTGCTGAACCTCGTCAATCAATTGCTGGACTTCAGGCGTTTGGAGGTTCATGGAGAGAAGCTGTTTCTTGTTAAGGGGAATATAGCGGAGTTTGTATCTTCGATAAAGTCCTCTTTTGATTATCTGGCTCAGGAAAAAGAGATTTCTTTTGAGATAGATGATAAGATTGCAGAAGATTTATATATAAGTTTCGACCGTGAGAAGATACAAAAGGTACTGAATAATCTATTGTCTAATGCATTCAAGTTCACACCGGCAGGAGGTATGGTGACGATAACTCTTGATACCTGTAGGGAACCGGACGGGGTACAGTATTTCCGTCTTTGCGTGAAAGATACCGGAGCAGGGATTCCACGAAAGAATCTTTCCCATATTTTTGAGCGTTTCTATCAGGTGAAAGAGGAAGAAGATAAAATAGGTAGTGGAATTGGTCTTCATCTGGTGAAAGAGTATGTAGAGTTGCATTCCGGAAAGATAGAGGTGGAGAGTGAAGTAAATAAAGGTAGTTTGTTTACTGTATATCTACCTGTGCGTACTGATGTAGAAGTGGATACGGAGTTACCGGAAGAGGAAGATACTTTCATCGGAGATGAATTGAACCCTGATGCAGAAAGTAACCAGGACCTGCAAACGGATAAAGAGTACACTATACTTCTGGTGGAAGATAACAAAGAATTCCGGCATTACATGTTTGAACTGCTTTCCAAGAAATACAATGTATTGGAAGCTGGTGATGGGGAAGAAGGAGAACGGATTGCCACTACAAAGTTCCCCGATTTGATAATCAGTGATATTATGATGCCGAAAGTGGATGGACTGGAGTTATGTAAACGCATCAAGTCCAATATACAGGTGTCGCATATCCCTGTCATATTACTGACTGCCCGTTCTACGGACGAAAGTAAATTGTTCGGGTACGAATCCGGTGCGGATGAATATATATCCAAACCGTTTAATCTGGATATTCTGCTATTGAGAATACAGAAACTGATAAACGAAGAGAAAGCCCGTCAGAAATCTTTTTCACAGGGAATAAATATTAATCCGGGAGAGGTTACCATCACTTCTATTGATGAACAGTTTATAGAGAAGGTCTGCGCATTGATTCAAAAGAATATAGATAATCCCGAATTTTCTGTAGAAAAGTTGAGTGCTGATGTTGGGATGGAGCGTACGGTACTATATCGTAAATTGAATGCAATTGCCGGACAGACTCCTTCTGATTTTATCCGTTCCATTCGTTTGAAGCATGCTGCTCAATTATTGAATAAAGGATATCAGGTAGGTGAAGTGGCTGATATGGTTGGTTTCAATACTCCTAAATATTTCACAAAGTACTTCAAACAGGCGTTTGGGGTGACGCCTTCGCAATATAAGACTAATATGACTGGGGAGAGTTGATTCATAACTATACGGTTATGAATTAAATGGGTACGCGGACGACACGGATAAGGCGGACGAACGCGGAT
>OHAA01000983.1_pt1 | contig 16303 bp, 9 predicted proteins | sample 1606051 | NCBI WGS metagenome assembly OHAA01 (sample SAMEA3541493, study PRJEB24748) | human gut metagenome | biome: human gut; feature: human-associated habitat; material: faeces | place: China | collected 2012
CTAATAAAACCAGCAGAAGATGGAAACCCCGCCCCGGCGGACAGCCTGCCCGGAACCGGCGGACGAAGCAGGCGCCGGACAACCGGGCGGCAGGGAGCCTGCGGGGCGCTGCGGCCGGTTTTCATGCCGGATTAAAATTATTTCCGTCCGGAAAGTTACAATCTATAAGAAATATTTTTATATTTGTAAACGGATAGAACAACCTTTCAAAACTTCAACGATATGAACGTAAACAAACTCATGGCGGAACTCGAACGCCGCCATCCCGGCGAAAGCGAGTATCTGCAGGCCGTGCGCGAGGTGCTCATGACCGTGGGGGACGGATTGGATGCCTATACGCGTCGTTTCTATTATGAATTTTCTGTTGCTTATAATCGATCTTTCAACGATCATAATGTAAGTGCGCTTGCTTTGGTCAACCGTAAAATCTATGACGAAAGGTACACGGAGAACAATACCCAATATATGCGTTTCCCTAACTACAATGAAGACTGGGTGGGGCGTGTCACCTACAACTGGAAAGAGCGTTACCTTACGGAAATGAATATCTCGTATACTGGTTCCGAGAAGTTTGCCCGTGGAGAACGGTTTGGCTTGTTCCCTTCGTTCTCCTTGGGATGGCGGCTTTCGGAAGAACCGTTTATCAAGAAAAGCATAGGCAAGGTACTTACAAATGCCAAGTTCCGTTATTCGTGGGGTAAGGTAGGTTCCGATGCAGGTGCCAAGAGGTGGAACTATATACAGCAGTTTACTTCGGACGGCAACATCACGTTGGGTACAGATGCCTCCGGTCAGATTTGGGGTCCTTTGTATCATGAAGGAGATGTAGCCAACCTCAATTCCACGTGGGAGAAATCAACGAAACAAAACTTGGGTATTGAGATTGGATTGTGGAACAAGCTTGACATCACGCTCGACCTTTTTGACGAAAAACGTAAAGACATTCTGATGGAGCCTCAAACTACTTCTTTCATTACGGGAGCCAAGTTCAATGCATTAAACATTGGTTCCACCAAGAACCATGGGCTTGAATTAGAACTGCATTACAACGATAAAATAGGTTCCGATTTCCGTTATCATGTAGGTTTCACATTGGCCTCGAGCGAGAATAGGGTAGTATTTCGCGATGACCCTGTCAACGGTCCCGACCATTTGAAAGAGGCGGGAAAACCTATCGGGCATCAAAACCGCTATTTGGCAGTGGGTAATTATGAAACTATCGATGATGTTTTTAATAATGCGCAGACCGGTTCCATCAATTCGGTAGCTCCCGGTCAGGTGGTGCCTGGCGATTTTATCTACATTGACTTCGATTCCAATGGAATTCTCAATGGTCAGGACAAAGTGGCAGTAGACGAGCTCAACTATCCGTTACACACGTATGGCTTGAATCTGGGCTTTGATTGGAAAGGGTTGAGTTTCAGTGCTATGTTTTATGCGCCTACCGGTGTTTATAAATTGGTAAATTCTGTTTATTCCGCTTCGTTTAAATCCGGGAAAATTAATGCGCAGCCTGATGTGATGAATGCGTGGACACCAGAAACAGCCAATACTAGCGGTGTGAGAGCACCCGCTTTGCACCTGACAAATGACGGTGCTTTTAATGGAACCGAAAGTACTTACCGCTATCAAAACTTCTCGTACTTGAGACTGAAAACCATGGAATTAGGATACAATCTGCCCAAGAAGTGGTTGAAAACGGTAGGGTTGAAGAGTTTGCAAGTTTACGTCACCGGAAACAATTTACTCACTTGGTGGGGCGGCGACGACCGTATTGACCCCGAGGGCGAACAAGCCAAATATCCTATCTTACGTTCGTTTACTTCGGGCGTGCGAGTTTCATTTTAATCTATTAAAACGATGAATTCAATGAAGAAAACATATAAATACGCAGTGGTTGGACTACTCTTCCTGTTTTTGGCAGGTTGCGAAGACTTTCTGGATAAGCGCGAAGACTCCGGTGGGCTGACGGAAGAGGCTGTATATAGCAGTTATGAGTCCATCCGTGGATTTTTGGATCAAGTATATCCTAAATTGGAAGCTTATAACACATTTGAAGGTGCAGATGATGGAAAGAATCAACGCACGTATGTAGGTGTAATGGCGGATGAAATGTCTGCGACATACAATAAAACCGTTTTTGCCAAGTTTTTTTCCGGCTCATGGCTAACTACCGATAAGGCCGCCAATGTGACAGAGATTGGAAATGGTAATAATACTCCTATTGGCAAAGCACTTCCCGCCATACGTATAGTGAACCGGGTCATTGCTAATATTGATAAAGTACCATTGACGGGAGAGCAACGTAATGAAATTTTAGGGCAGGCCTATTTCTATCGTGCTTGGTTCTATTTCAACGTTATCAAGCGCTATGGAGGCATGCCGATTCTTGATGTACTATTTGCCGGTGGTGATGATGACATTCCTCGTGTCACTTATCACGAAAGTAGTGCATGGATGGTGGGTGATATAGACCAAGCTATTTCTATGCTGCCCGATACATGGCCGGACAATCAGTATGGCCGTCCTACTAAATTAGCAGCTCTGGCATTCAAAGAGATGGCTTTGCTTTATGACGCCAGTCCATTGATGCAGAACGACCTGAACTCTGTTCAAATAAAAAGCTATGATCAGGAACGTGCAAAGGCTGCTGCAAAGGCTGCATGGGCAGCTATCACCTATATGAAGCAGAATGAAGCGAAAACAGGTGTACGACTGGCAACTGCCGATGAGTATATGAACCTGTTTTGGTTTCCCGATACGGAACTCAAGCGTGTAGAGACTATCTGGTGGCGACGCAGAATACCCAGTGATAGCGATCGTTCCAAGACCGCACGTGCTTTCTGGCTTTATGCTGATATGACGGGAGGAACCGGCTCGGAATCATTCGCTATTTCTTGTCCTACACTGAATGCGGTAAATATGTACGAGCGCAAAGGAGCAGATGGTATTTATTATCCGATTAATGATACCCGGTCGGGTTACAAATTCGACCCGGAACATGCTTTCATTGATCGTGATCCTCGTTTCTACAACAACATTCTTATTCCTGGTGATACTTGGGGGACCTATGCAAGTGGCAAGCCCTATTACATTCGTTTGTGGAGAGGTTGCACAGCCTACAATAACTATGGAAGTTCGAAACATACCAACGGACGACAATTATCAGGATTTATGTGCCGGAAGTTTTTATGGCCGGAAGCAAACTATCGTCATGATCAAACGTTAGGAACAACCAAACCGTTCTTGCAAAAGATTGCTCAAACCGTCTTTATCCGTGCTACGCAACTTTACCTTGATTTTGCCGAAGCCTCTTTTGAAGCTACCGGAAGTGCGACCGCTAAAGTAGAAGACTGTGGTATGACGGCAGAAGAAGCCCTTAATACTATTCGCAATCGTATCGGTGTGACGGATATTCCTTCCGACATCGTGTCTGATCCCGAAAAGTTCCGCGAAGCCTATCGTCGGGAACGGGGAGTAGAACTGATGTTTGAGAACCACCGTTGGTGGGATGTTCGTCGTTGGATGATCATGCACACACTGTTTAACGAACCTTATCCGATAAAGGGAGTTTACTTCGATCCTGTAGGCAGTTATGAAGATTCAGCTGACGGCAAGTCTGGTACACGTCCGGCAAGTTTTACTTATACGGTGTTTGACATGGAGAAAGAAATTCGCGGATTCTCGAATATGCGCAACTATTGGTATCCGTTGCCGCAACACGATGTGGATGCACTTCACAATTTGCAGCAGAATCCCGGTTGGTAATAACACTTTAATATTTTGATATTTATGAGAAATAGTTATAATAGATTCTTAAAAGGATTGTTCGCAGCCATCTTCTTTCTGGGGATAACATCTGTTGCGAATGCCCAAAAAGAACAGCCGGATTCGGTAAGTGCCGTGAGCCGGGTCAATATGGATCACCTGAAGAAGTATCCTACCTTGCAACTGTCGAATGCGTTGCAAGGACAGGCTGCCGGACTGATAGCGATCCCTAATGTGGGAGGTATCGGTTATGATAACTCTACTTTCTATGTGCGAGGTCTGCACAACAATGGAACGAGCGAAGCTATCGTGATTATTGATGGTATCAAACGTCCGATTGACGACATCCTGCCCGAAGAAATCGAATCTATACAGATTTTAAAGGATGCCACTGCTAAAATTATGTATGGAGAGCAGGCTACGAATGGAGTGATACTCGTTCGTACTAAACGGGGAAAAGCCAACGAACGCGTGATTCGTGTAGGATTGGAATACGGCATACAACCGGTTACCCGTATGCCGGAATTTCTTGATTCCTACAACTATGCTACGCTGTTCAATGAAGCTTGTGTAAACGATGGTATACAGCCTTTTTATTCGGCAACTGATCTTGAAGGTTATAAGAATTCGAAGGGGGTGAATGATTTGCGTTATCCTAATGTCGATTATTACAAAGAATTTCTACGTGACGCAAGTACATTCCGCAAGGCTACGATCGAATTGAACGGAGGTACAGAGAAAGCGACTTATGCCGTGACAGTAGGCTATACCGGCAGTTCAGGTTTGGAAAAAGTCAGTGATCGTTCGAATTTGAATCGTATCAACGCGCGAGGTAATTTGGATTTGCGCATTACCGACTTTCTGACTGCTTCGGCTGATGTAGCAGGACGGATTGAGAAGAAAGATTGGGGGGCTGTGGATGGAGCCACGCTGTTTAGTGAAATCTCTACCCTTCGTCCCAACGAATATCCTTTCATGATTGCTCCGGAAGATATTAATGGTCGCGATGGAGTCACCACCGACGAATCGTCTTTGATATTCGGAACCAGTGTCCGCAAGACCAACAACCTGTATATGGATATGGCTTATGGAGGTAACACTTCGGAACGTTATGTGAATAGTCAGACCAATTTAGGATTGAAGTTTGACCTGAAATCATTGACTGAAGGTCTGACGGCAAATGCTTATATGACATTTGATAATTATAGTTACTTGCGTCAACAGTTACGTAATGCTTATCCTACTTATTCTATCGAACGCTACCTTGACGATGAAGGGGAGGAAGTGCTTCGATTCACGGAGCGTAAGAAGTTGAATTTGCCCAAAAAGCAATCTATCTCATCCAACGATACATATCGTAACTTTGGATGGCGTGCTAACGTAAACTATGAGCATTCATTCGATTTGCACGATGTATTGGCAGAAGCCGCTTTCCGTTATACTACTGAAGAGAAAACCGGTAATACACAAGATGTGAAAAATGGTACTTTTACCTTTCGTGGTAATTACGCTTACAATAAGCGTTATTTTGTGGAAGGCGTTCTTTCAGCTATGGGGTCGAACCGCTTTAACGGCAGTAACCGCTACTTCTTTGCTTATGCCATTGGGGGGGCATGGATGATTTCTAAGGAAGACTTCATGAAAGATGTAAAGGCCGTTAACTCGTTAAAGTTGAAGATTAATTACGGACATTTGGGATATGCCGGCAATACGGGGCATTTCCTTTATCGTACCAACTGGAAGAATGGTGATAAATTCGAACACAAACCTAGTACCGGAGGTCCAACTACCGATTTGGTGCGTTATGGCAATCCGGACTTGAAATGGGAATATTCCAACGAATTGAATATAGGCGTAGAGGGAACCTTCTTCAACAACCGCCTATCGGCTGACGTGAACTATTTCCGTGAAATGCGTAAGAATATCATAGGAAAGAACACCGTTAAATATGCTGCTGTAGTGGGAGACTTTATTCCTGCCGAAAACATCGGTGAAGTAATGAACCAAGGCATAGATGCGCAAGTAAGGTGGCAAGATAAAATAGGTGAGATTCATTACAATGTGGGGGTGAACCTTACTTTTACCAAAAACAAATTGCGTAAGAGCGATGAATTAGACAACATCGAAGACTATCGTAAGAGCGTGGGACGTTCCACCAGTACAATTTTTGGTTTGCAGGCAGAAGGATTGTTTGGTAAAGACGTGCAGTTGGCTGGGCATCCGTTGCAAAGCTATGGTGCCTATCAGGCCGGTGATATCGCTTATGCCGATTTGAATGGTGACAATATGATTAATGATAATGACGTAACCGATTTGGGACAAAGTTTCCCCACTACCACGATGGGTATTGATCTTTCGTTGAATTACAAAGGTTTTGGTCTTTACATACTGGGTACAGCTACGACAGGCGTCACGAATATACTTTCCAGTTCGTACTATTGGAACAACGGACTGGATGGATATTCCGTATTGGCGCTCGACCGTTATCATCCGGTAAATAATCCTACTGGGACCCAACCGAGACTGACCACTACCTCCGGAGCAAACAACTATCGTACTTCCTCTTTTTGGTCGGAAAACGGGTCGTTCTTCCGTCTGAAGAATGTGGAGTTGAGCTATACGCTTGCTAATAAAACGGGCAAGTTTATAGGAAAAGATTTCAAATTCTTTGTGAGGGGAACCGATTTGTTTGTACTTTCGGGCATCAAAGATTTAGATCCCGAGCGTATGTTGTCCGGTTTGACCAACTATCCGACTTACCGAACCATTACGGGCGGAATATCCATTAACTTCTAAATGAAAGAAATGATGAAAAGATTTAGATACATAATAGTCCTTGCATGGGTTACAGGCATCGTAAGTGCCTGCACCGATCTCGATACCAAGATGAACAATCAATGGTCGGTGGATGATACATGGACCAACGCTGAAAAGGCACAAGGTGTGCTGCTCTCGGTTTATCAGGATGTTTTGACCGCCCCTGATGCATGGGACGGCAACTTCCTGGATGCGGCAACAGACAATGCTATGACACGTGTTTACGATTCCAGTGTTTATCGTGCCGGACAGGGCGGCTTTAGCCGCACGAACAATCCTTTGGAAAATTGGAATGCTTGTTATGACCAGTTGCAACGCATCCACACTTTCCTCGATAATGGGCTTACGGATGAGGTACATTACAGTATTTCCAGTGATGAAATTGACCAGGCTTACAAAAAACGTTTGCGTGGAGAAGCTATTTTCCTTAGAGCATGGTGCAGTTTCAATCTGTTGAGAATGTATGGAGGAAAGACTGATAACGGACAGGTGTTGGGTTATCCTATCGTAACACATTATATTACTCCGGAAGAAGCAGCACATCCGGAGAGTTTTTCGCGCGATAGTTATGAAGATTGCGTCAAGCAAATTTGCAACGATTGCGACGAAGCAATGTTGTTGCTTCCGTTGACTTATTCCGGAGGGGATGCCATATTGGGCGATCAGACATTTGGTCGTGCATCGGGATTATCTGCTGCAGCACTGAAAGTACGAACGTTACTCTATGCGGCCAGCCCTGCTTATCAGCCAGATAACATTGTACGATTGAACGGCATGGGCGATTATACGGTGGTGGACGAAACGGCTTTCCAGGCCAAATGGGAACGTGTGGCTAATTATGCCAATGAGGTGTTGGCTATGAGTGGAATGACGAACTATTCGGCATTAGTTCCGAAAGATCTGTACGATGGAGGGGATGCCCAATCGGCCGAATTCCTTTTTCGCACATTTGTGGGACGTAATCATGGTTTGGAGCAACGGCATTATCCGCCTTTCTATTTTGGGAATGCGCAGACTACGCCTTCGCAGAATTTGGCTGATGCTTTCCCGGCAAAAAATGGATTTCCCATAACCGATTCGCGGTCGTTGTATGACGAAACCGAGCCTTATGATTGCCAGCGTGACAACCGCTTCAATGTGAATCTTTACTATCAGGGACGTCAGTTTGGGGCCAACAGTTCGTATATTGATGTTACTCCGGGTGGAAAAGACTCCGGATACATGAACGTGAATGCTACCCGTACGGGGTATTACTTGGCAAAGTTTATGAATACGGTTGCCGACTTTTTGAAACCGCTCGAAGAACAGGATTCCCGTCACTACAATCCGATGCTGCGCAAAGCAGAGGTATGGCTCAATTTCGCCGAGGCATCCAATGAAGCCTTTGGGCCGAAAGTTGTGGGACCCGGATGCACCAAGTCTGCCTACGATGTGATAAAGATTATTCGGGAGAAGTCGGGCGGAATTACCGACGTGACTTATTTGGATGAAATGGCTGCTTCGAAAGAAACGTTCCGTACATTGATACAAAACGAACGCCGAATTGAATTTGCGTTCGAAAATCAACGCTTCTGGGACTTGCGCCGTTGGCTGTTACCTCTCAATGAGCCTATTTATGGAATGCGTGTTACTCGTGACGGTTCAGGAGACGATGTATTCGAGGTGGTGAAGGTAGAAGATCGCCCATTAAACGATGTTCGTTATTATTACATGCCATTGCCTTATTTAGAGGTACAGAAAAATCCGAATCTTATCAATAATAAAGGATGGTGATTGTGTTTAACTATAATAAGAATAAAATATGAGATTTACAAAACTTTTACTGTCCGCACTCCTGCTGTTAGTTGGGATTACGGCATGTTATGACGACTATACCCACGACTATGAAGGAGCTGATATGGGCTTTGCTGTAGCAAAACCACTGCGAACTGTGATTAGCGACCGTGATATGAATATTTATATCGGAGTGGCTATTGGTGGGAAACGTGAAATAGACATGAATGATTGGGCTAAATTTACTATTGATCCCTCCTTGCTTGAAGGAACGGGGAAAGTGTTGTTACCTGCCAATTACTATACGCTGGCCGACCCGGAATATTTTCGGGTGCGTAAATCGAACTCTCCGGTAGCTGATGTAGGGATCACTTTTACCGATCTTTTCTATGAGGATTCGCGCTGTTTGACGGATTACTATGCACTTCCTTTTCGAATGACAGAGAATTCAATGAATGCTATACGCGAAGGAGCAGAGACTTGTGTTGCCGTTATTAAATACATCAGTACTTATGCCGGTACTTATTACCGCATGGGAAACGTAACCGAAGTTGATGCTGGAGGAAATCCTGTCGGCGAACCAGTAAGTTATGGTAATACTAAAGATATTATCAAATGTGCTACTGCCACTTTTAAAACAATGGAACCGCGTGTAGTGGTGTGCCCAGGCGTAGGTGATAAGTTGGAGACAGTTGGTAGTTTGACGTTGACGATGGATGCCAATAATAATGTTACAGTGGAAGAAGTGAGCGGTAAAGCTGCAATCACTAATGCATCGGGTACTTATAAGATTGAGGGCGACTACGATTATGTAGCGAAAGTAGGTACGCGTGCACCGCAATTCGATCTGGAATATACGTATGAGAACGGTGGCAAATATTATCATGTGGTGGAGAAATTGGTGTTGCGTCAAGATCCGCTTTATGATTTGCGTGTAGAGACTTGGTAATTATAAAAAAGGAGTAAAAATGAGAAAGATATATCTGAAAGGAGTGGCTTGATTTGAAGCTGCGCTCAGATAAAATAAAGTTTTAATACGATAAAATAGAAACTCATGAATCACTGTTTTCGTTGTTTTAGCATAGTTCTGTTCTTCTTTTTGAGCTGTATGAGCTATCTTTTTGGTCAGGAACAGACGTTATCCACTGTAGATACGGGGTATGAACTTTGGATGAATTATAAACCTCTTCCCGAATCTGGCTTAAAACAATCTGCCATTCGGTATGGTAGTCACATTAGTCTGCCCGGAAGCCGGTACGATGAAGTCATAAGAGAAGAACTGGAGCGTGCTTTGAAGGCGTTACTGACAGTTACACCAATATTTGTTCAGGATAATGCGGTGGGAATTCAAATGAGTTTCTGTAAAGATAAAGGGCTGGGAGAGGAAGGATATATCATCCGCAGTGGTAAAAAGAGGATAACACTTCAAGCCTATTCCGATGCAGGATTTCTTTATGGTACGTTCCACTTGATTCGATTGATACAATGTGGATATCCGCTTGAACAGTTAAATATCAAAGAAATTCCTGCATTGGAATTCCGTATGATCAATCATTGGGTAGGTCTGGGTGGAACGGTAGAACGCGGCTATGCTGGAAAAGGATTGTGGGCATGGGACGATTTGCCAAAGAAAATCGAACCTCGATATACCGACTACGCCCGCGCGGAAGCATCCATCGGCATCAACGCCGTGATTCTGAATAATGTTAATGCCGATCCGCGCATCTTAGGACATGACTATTTAGAGAAGGTTGCTGCGTTAGCTGATATCTTCCGCAAGTATCACATCAAGGTGTATCTTGCACCCAATTTTGCTGCTCCCGTAAAACCTTCTACGACCAAAGACGTGGGGAAACAATGGGGAGGTGTCGGAATTGGACATCTGGATACAGCCGATCCTCTCAATCCCGAAGTGCAAAAGTGGTGGATGGATAAGGTCAACGAAATTTACAGTCTGATACCTGACTTTGGAGGTTTCCTTGTAAAAGCCAACTCTGAAGGCATGGCAGGTCCGCAAGATTATCATCGTAGCCATGTGGATGGCGCCAATATGTTAGCCCGTGCACTCAAACCTCATGGAGGCATTGTGCTTTGGCGCACCTTTGTCTACAATCCGGAGATTGATAAAGATAGAATGAAACGTTCTTATAAGGAGTTTCAGCCTTTGGACGGACAGTTCGACGAAAACGTAGTGTTGCAAACCAAAAACGGAACGCTTGACTTTCAGCCTAGCGAACCGGCTCAACCGTTGTTCGGAGCCATGCGCCATACTCCTTTGTTCCCTGAACTCCAGATTACGCAAGAGTACTTGGGGCGTTCTGTTAGCTTGGTGTATCTGTTGCCCATGTGGAGGAAAACTTTCCTCGATTTCGATACATATTGTAACGGAAAGGGAAGTACTGTGTCGAATATTATCGCCGGAAAGACATTCCCGTCGCGTATGCTTGGCATGGCAGGAGTAGGCAATATCGGTCGTTCGCGCAATTGGACTGCTCATCACTTTGCCCAAGCCAACTGGTATGCTTTCGGGCGTCTGGCATGGAATCCGGAAGAATCGACCGAAAGTATTACATCCGATTGGATAAAGTCTACATGGAATTGTGACGAAGCAACGCTGGAAGTCATCCGGCAAATGATGATGCCCACATGGGAGAGCTTTGTTTGTGCTCATGCCCCTTACAGTTTGGGATTTACTGTGAAGCGGGAAGACCATTATACGGCGGGGTTCGAACAGCGTGCAAACAAAGAGTGGCATGTGAGCAAAGAGTCTATCGGCACTGATCGTACCACAAAAGGAACGAACTATGTGTCTCAATATTTTAAATACAACAAGGATATATTCAACAGTTTGTCACAGTGTCCCGAACTTTACTTGCTTTGTTTCCACAACGTGCCGTGGTCGCATAAAATGAAATCCGGGAAGTCATTACGTGAAGAGTTCAAATCTAATTTGAAACGAGGCATTGAGCAGGTTGATGTGAACATCGGGCTATGGAAATCTATCCGGAATAAGATTGACCCGGTTAGATATGAAGAAGTATTGGAGAGCCTATATAAAGAGCAAAGAGATACAAAGGTCTTTTACCAGGCGGCTTTGAATTTCTTTAGTCAATATTGGTAATTGCTCTGTGTATAACTATTGATCGTGGTCAATAGGCTCATCGTGTGTTTGTAACTGGACTATTTGTCATTTTTTGTCCTTTATTGAACAGCTATTTTCGTAGTTTGTCAAATGAATTGTCGAACTTTGGGCGTGAACGATTAAAGAATTTATTATATGAATACAAAAGTTTTAGTTTCAATCTCTGCGATTTCCAGTATGGTTAATGTTATTCCAATGCTGGCACAAACACCCAAACCCAATGTTGTTATCATCATGACCGACCAACAGCGAGCTGATTTGTGTGGTCGCGAAGGTTTTCCGATGGCTGTCACTCCTTTTGCCGATTCGCTGGCATTGAGTAATGTCTGGTTTGATAAGGCGTATACGGTAGCTCCTGCTAGTATGCCTGCGCGTTGTTCCATGTTTACAGGACGTTATCCGACTGCTACGCATGTCCGTACGAACCACAACACTCTCGATATGTATTATAAGAAAGATATGCTCGAAGTGTTTAAAGAACAAGGATATAAGACGGCATTAGTGGGAAAGAACCATGCGCATGTGAAAGGGAAAGATTTTGATTATTGTGAGGAATATTTTCATTGGGGAAAGAATCAGCGTGATACGCAGGAAGATAAGGACTTTGCATTTTTTCTGAATAATAAAGCGAGAGGTCAATATTTGGAAGCCACCCCTTTCCCGGCAGAAGCGCAGAATCCGGTGAAAATGGTTACCAAAGCTTTGGCTTGGGCGGAGCAGCAAAAAGATTCCGCATTCTTTATGTGGGTTTCAATGCCTGAACCGCATAATCCATATCAGATATCAGAGCCTTATTTCTCAATGTTTTCTCCGGAAAAGATACCGGCAACTTTGACTAGCCGGAACGATTTATCTAAAAAAGGAAATAAGTATGAGATTTTGGCGGAATTGGAAGATACAGCCTGCCCGAACCTGGCAAAAGATCTTCCTCGTTTGCGTGGAAATTATTTAGGAATGCTTCGTCTGATTGATGACCAGACCAAACGTCTGATTGAAGGATTCAAAGCAGCCGGGCTTTATGAAAATACCATTTTTGTAATCCTGTCAGACCATGGGGATTATTGTGGGGAGTATGGCTTGATTCGTAAAGGTGCAGGAGTGCCTGAATGTTTGACCCGTATTCCGATGATTTGGGCAGGATATAACATTCATCCGCAAAAATCTCCTATGGATGCACATGTTTCTATTGCTGATGTATTTCCTACTATTTGTACAGCAATCGGTGCAGATATACCTCTTGGAGTGCAAGGACGCAGTTTATGGCCGATGTTGACGGGTAAATCGTACCCAAAGAAAGAATTCTCGAGTGTAATTGTACAACAGGGATTCGGTGGTGAAGATTTCACCCGGGATGAACCGTTGACATTTGCTAAAGAGGGGGCTTTGCAACCCAATAAAATAGCTCACTTTGACGAACTGAATACCTGGACACAAAGCGGAACTGAACGTATGGTTCGCAAAGATGACTGGAAACTGGTACTCGACAATTATGGTCGTGGTGAACTGTATAACTTGAAAGCCGATCCTTCCGAGATTAATAATCTTTATAATAAAAAGAAATATGCTTCCAAACAAATGGAATTGCTGGAAGAATTGATGACTTGGGAACTGCGTGTACAAGACCCATTGCCGGTGCCAAGAAATCGTTACCATTTTAAGCGGAATCCATATAACTATCATTTTGAAGATAAAAAGAAATAGAACTGAATAACTAGAACTACTGTATCAATGAGAATCTTTTCGCTATTAATATTATTGGTAGTGGCATCTGCCCTGCAATCACAAGTGGTTGTGAATGAGAATGTAAAACATAGTAAATATACTTTCCCATTAGTCGCATCGAAAATAAAGGCGACCGTGTGTTATGATGCCAATGATTACCCGGTTGTAAAGAAGGTTGCCGAGCTGTTTGTGTCTGATATTGAAAATGTCACAGGACAGAGATTAAAATTGGCAGATGAATGGAAGAAAGGAAGAACAGTGGTGATTGTCGGTACTATTGAAAAGAATCAGGCAATTCGTCAGTTAGCCTCCAATGGGAAAATAGATATATCTCCTTTGGAAGGGGCATGGGAACGTTATCTGATCCAGACAGTTAATCATCCTTTTCCAGGAGTAGATAAAGCGCTGATTGTAGCCGGAAGTGACAGGCGAGGAGCTTCTTACGGTTTGTTTTCTCTTTCGGAAATGGCAGGTGTGTCTCCCTGGTATTGGTGGGCGGATGTCCCTGTGAAGAAACATAAAACACTTTATGTGGATGCTCCCACCACTGTTTCCAAGACCCCTTCCGTGAAATATAGAGGTGTTTTTCTGAATGATGAAGATTGGGGACTGAAACCTTGGGCCGCTAAGACTTTTGAGAAAGAGCGTGGCAATATAGGTCCCCGTACTTATGCCAAAATATGCGAATTGTTGTTACGGTTGAAAGCCAATCATCTGGCTCCTGCCATGCATCCGGTGTCGACCGCATTTTATAAGATACCTGAAAATAAGTTGGTGGCAGATACTTTTGCTATTGTAATGGGGTCCAGTCATTGCGAACCATTATTGTTAAATACAGCTAGTGAATGGAATTCAAAAACGATGGGGCCTTGGGATTATGGTAAAAATAAGGATAAAATTAATGAAGTTCTAGGAAACCGTGTAAAGGAAAACTGTGCTTATGAGAATGTATATACATTGGCTTTGAGAGGATTGCATGATGCGGCAATGGGAGGAGGTGATGTCCCCATGAAAGAAAAGGTCAAAATGCTGGAGAGTGCGTTGAAAGACCAGCGTAATTTGATTGCAGAACATATTGATCGACCGGTTGAAACAATTCCACAGGCATTTACTCCATACAAGGAGGTGTTGGAAATCTATTCGAATGGATTGGAATTGCCGGATGATGTAACCATTATTTGGCCGGATGATAACTTCGGCTACATGAAGCGCTTAAGTGGCCCGCATGAACAGAAGCGCTCCGGGCGTGCAGGTGTTTACTACCATGTCTCTTATCTGGGAGTTCCCCATAGCTATTTGTGGTACAGCACTACTCCCCCGGCTCTGATGTATGAGGAACTCCGAAAGGCTTATGATACGACGGCAGACCGTATCTGGCTGGCTAATTGCGGTGATTTAAAAGGAGCCGAAATGCAAGTGTCTTTATTCCTTGATATGGCTTATGATATAGATAGCTTTAATGCGAATAATGTGGTTACCTATCCCGCCCGTTGGTTGGCAAAGATGTTTGGGGATCAGTATTATAGCGTATTTGAAGATATCACTTCTTCGCATATCAATCTGGCCTTTTCCCGGAAACCGGAATATATGGGTTGGGGATATTGGAATAATTATTGGGGCGGGGGAGAGAAACGTACGGATACGGAGTTCTCTTTTGCCAATTATAATGAAGCAGAAAATCGTCTGAACGAATATAGCCGCATTGGGAAGAAAGCGGAAAATCTTTTGGCATCTTTGGATAAAGACAGTCAGCCGGCTTTTTATCAGTTATTATACTATCCGGTGAAAGGTGCCGAACTGATGAACCACATGACTATAAAAGGACAATATTATCGGCAGTATGTTCGTCAGCAGCGTGCCGCCGCCAATTTGATAAAGGAGAAGGTAAAGAATTACCATGATAGTCTGCAAATCATAACTGAAGGGTATAATTCTTTGTTGAACGGGAAATGGAAATATATGATGTCTTTGAAACAGAATTATGAAGGTTCCAGTTCTTACTTTATGCTCCCGTTGATGGAAGAAAGTTATACACCGGTTGGTGCTCCTAAATTAGCTCTTCAGGCAGAAAGTGAAATTTTGGATAAAGGTGGGATAAGCTATCATAGTTTGCCTGTTTATAACACTTTTTCCCGTAAAAGCCATTGGGTCGATGTGTATAATCAAGGAAGTGGAGATTTGAGTTGGACTGCAAAGCCGTCGGACGATTGGATTATAGTGTCTCAAAAAGCTGGGAAAACTCCGACAGAGGACCGAATCAGGGTATCTGTTGATTGGGAGAAAGTTCCGGTTGGAGAGAGTATTAAAGGTTCTGTGGAGTTTAGTTCTAATGATCAAAAAGAATGTGTATTGGTTTCTGTTTTTAATCCGGCGTCTCCTGTGCGTGATGAGATGCAAGGAGTATATATGGAAGAGAATGGGTATGTCTCTATTCCGGCTGCAGGGTTTCATCGTAAGTTTGAGAGTAATGACATAAAAATGAATATTCTTCCCGGGGTTGGGGTTGAAGGGTGTGCTTTGCAATTAGGGAATCCTATATCTCCCTTACAGATGTATCGTGCTGGTGATGTACCTAGAGTGGAATATGATTTTTATACGTTTAATGCCGGGATTTATGATGTGTATACCTATGTTCTACCTACATTCCCTTTGCACGCAGAGCGAGACTATAAATTGCCGGAACATACTAATTCGGACACAAAGTATAGTGTCCGTATAGATGATGGTTCTATTTCTACTCCTTCTACTTCTGCTATTGAGTATTCTCAAGTTTGGTATGATAGTGTACTGAAGAATTGTAGAGTGAATAAATCTACTTTGTATGTGAAGAAGCCGGGCAAACACACCCTACAGATACGTTGTGGTGATCCCGGGGTCGTCATTCAGAAAATAGTCATCGACATGGGAGGATTAAAACGTTCATACCTTGGACCTGAAAGTACAAAATGTAATTAGTCTAATTGATTGGAGAACCAGATGGCTTTGCCATGGGTTCTCCGGCTTTATCCGGTATTCCCAGTATAGGCACCCACCTCATCCTTGTACAGAATAGATGGGGATAACTACAGTGGAATGGGTATG
>OHAA01000998.1_pt1 | contig 16192 bp, 19 predicted proteins | sample 1606051 | NCBI WGS metagenome assembly OHAA01 (sample SAMEA3541493, study PRJEB24748) | human gut metagenome | biome: human gut; feature: human-associated habitat; material: faeces | place: China | collected 2012
AGTGTGCGTGGTGGGACGGTGCGGTTGCGGCGTGTCGTGTTGCGCGGTGTGATATTATGTACGTGTCGGTTAAATGGCACTGAAAAATATAGGAGCGATAAAATGAGTTTCATGAATATTGAAGCATTGTCTAATTCGATTGATTTTAATGTGAATAGTATTTACGATGTGCTTGTGTATTTTGTTGATATTGCGTCTGATTGCTTGATAGAAACTCGGTTTGTTGATTGCATTGATGCATACGGGCTTAGGGATGTGCTTGACGATGGCGTGTTTTATGTTCCGGGTGCAATATGCTTAGGCTATCGGATTACTCGGTGATTATGAAAGGGTTTACGATGATTAAGAATGATAGGAAAATTGCTACGATTTATTCTTGTTTCAAGAACGGTGATATTGAGTTGTGGTATTGTTCATGTTCATTTCGTAATGTGTATGAAATACGGTATGTTGTTAGTTTTGATACGCCGGAGGGATTAAAAGACGCGGTAGGTTTACGTTCATATAACACGAATGATTATATACAGATGTTTAATGACGCTATGGCATTAGCTAACACACCTTTGCTGGAAAGGGATTGACCGTGTTTTGCAAGCGTAATACTTGTGATTTCGTTAAGGCTTATAGGGTACGTGGTGAACGTCGTGATGAGGCTGTTGTCATGAGTGCGAAGTGGTTTAAATGTGATTCGTACGTGTCTGATTATGTGTTTGCGCATTGTCGTGATATGGTTGATTTGATGCGGCGGGGATTGTGGGAGGGGTGAGGTGATGGCCTATTAGCTCAGTGGTTAGAGCGGCATCCTTATAAGATGTGCGTGTCGGGTTCAATTCCCGGATAGGCTACGCGATTGTGGTATATTTGGTCATGGCGTGTCGTTTGATGTGTCATGGCCTTTTTTATTTGTGAGGTGTTTGATGGATATTAGTTCGATTGTAACCGTTGTTGGAAGCGTGGGTTTTCCGATTGTCGCGTGTTGTGGTATGGCGTGGTTTATCGCTACTACGTTTAGCGATTTTAATGATTTGATGACTAAGAATAATGTGCTGACCGAAGAACTTATTGCATTGCTTAAGCATGATAAGGAGGATTGTGATGATACGAACGCGGCATAGTGTGTTAGCGTGCTTATGCGCATTGTCATTGTTTTTTGCACCGTCTGCAAGCGCGGACATGCGGGGTGTGGATGTGAGCAATTGGCAGTGTGACATTGATACGTATGCGCTTGACGCTGACTTTGTTGTGGCGGGTGCCACATGGGGTATCGGCGGTTTTAACAACATGTGTTTGACCAATGGTGTGAATCAGGCCGCGAACTATCAGCTCGGGCGTGCGTCGAATAGCGGTAAAAGTATTGGTGTGTACCATTATGCGATGGGGCATGACGCGAACGCGGAAGCTGACTTTTTTATTGATAACGTGCGCGGTTACATCGGTGACGCGGTGCTTGTTTTGGACTGGGAATCTCAGGATAATCCGCAGTTTGGTAATGGTGCGTGGGTTGAAACGTGGGTGCGACATGTGCATGACCGTACGCAGGTGTGGCCGATTGTTTATGTTCAGGCGTCAGCGTTGGGTCAGCTTAATTCGTTTGTGCGGGAGCATTGCGGTGTGTGGGTCGCACAGTATGCGTCAATGGCTGCGACTGGCTATCAGGAAGTGCCGTGGTTGTATGGTGCGTATGGTGAAGCCATGCGGCAGTACACGTCGAACGGTTATGTGTCGGGATATGCCGGACGATTGGACTTGAATTATTTTAGGGGCGAACGATGGCAGTGGGATGCATACGCGCGTGGCGACGGCGCGAATGTGTCCGCACCGGAAACGGATGCCGGTGGGAATGTGTCGCAGTCGGCTTGCGTGGTTGTCGCGTCCGGTGACACATTGTCGGCTATCGCCGTGCGTACTGGACTGTTGCCGTGGCAGTCGTGGCATGGATACGCGTCCGGGAATCCGTCCGTTATCTATCCGGGTGAAACCGTGTGTTACGGCGGTGGTACGGTTGCGCAGCCGGATATGGCGCGTACGCATGTGGTTGTGTCCGGTGAGTCTTTGTGGTCGATTTTCGGCGGTGATTGGGCGCGGGTTGCCGGGCTTAATGGCTTGTCTAATCCGAGCTTGATTTATCCGGGGCAGATTTTGCGTTACTGAGAATCAATGTCAATAATCGGCGTGTCGCTTTTTTGCGCACGCCGATTTTTTGTGCTATAAATATTTATGTCGCCAAAATGGTTGACATAAATAGATATAAAGGATAATAAACATGCGAAAGATTCGTAAGGTAATCGCTGACAGCACCATAAGCTATTATGACAGGGACGGTGTTGTACAGACGTTCCACACCACCGGAAACGTCCGTAACGTTGAAATGGCCGTCAAGGTGCTTATGGACGCCGGCATCGTCAACGTGTTGATTGATGATATCACAGTCAATAAAACCGTGTACGTCATGGACGTTGAAACGTTCATCGAACATGCTGATCGTGTTGCAGCTGATGTTACCGGCTCCGATGTTGACAACGATAAAGATATTGAATTCTGAAAGGAACTGAAATGAACGAGGAAAACGAACAGATGAACGAAACTACCGCGAACGAAACCGCACAGAATACCGCTGACACCTATCGTTACATTTGCACGATGGACAACAGCACGTTTGAGGGCAAGCGCGCGATTGTCAACGCACGTAATAGCGCGTTGTCGTTGAATGGACACGGTACGGAACCGTTGACGGTTGTCGGTGCCTACATCGCGCCGGGCGTGCGTTCTCAGACTGGACAGAAATGCGCGAACGTCTATCTTTTCGCAAAGGACGGCAACACGTATTTCAGTCAGTCACAGGGAATCTACCGCAGTGTGTTGGACATCTACGATATTTTTCCCGATTTCAACGCGCCGGACGGTATCACCGTTGCGGTCAAGCAGACCTCACTGAGCGGTGGACGTTCCACGAAATCGCTTGAAATCAAGTAGTTCGGAATGAAACAAAAAAAAAGTGCCATAATACGTTATGGCACTTTTTTTATAAGGTGGTGACCATGCCTAGAGCGCATAAACAAGCAGACCTGTTGACCGCGAAACGCAAGCGCGTTAAGCGTGCGATAAGCAGTCTGAAAAAAAGCATTACCGACAATATGCCCGAGAGCGAGGCGAACGCACGACGAGCTTACATCCAACGACTCGAAACGCAGTTGAAACACACGTATGTAGGCCGCGTCCGTAATAGCGGCATGAGGAATGAATTGTATCAGCGTGCGAACGAAACCGCCGATAGACTTGTGCAACAGGTGAGCGAGGTGCGCGGCGGCAAAGGGCGTGCGAGGGAGCGCGCGCGTTCGTTCAACATTTTTCGCGAGGAAATGCGTATGGCATCTAAGGGAATGCCGAGCGCTCTTGGCGACCTTGGCCGTGAAAAAGTCAAGGTGTTTTGGCGATACACACAAAACATATGGCAGAAATCGAACGTTCCGCCGAACAAACGGTTGGAAACCGTCATGAAAGCATACGATGCCGATTCGCTCAGCGAGCTTTTTGACACTATCATGCAACGAAACGAAAAGGCGTTGGAATACGCCAAAAACATGAAAATGCACACAGGCGAATTAGAGGATTATACGGACGTTGACGGCGGAAGCCCGATATGGCTGCTGGCGGTTTCACCCGACGTGGTACGATGAAAGAACGCAAGGAATTTAAAGTAGCGGCGATATTCGACACCGAAACAACGAATATTGGTGAGGGTGCCGAAACACGCGCATATCCGATACTGTACATTTTCAACGATTTGCGTAATACGCCACTGGAATCGTACACGCCCGATACGGACGATGTTCGTTTTTACCGGCACACGTCCGAAGCGCTGATATACATTGATAATCTTATCGAATACGGGCGTACGCACGGTTATGTGCCGATAATCGCGGCATATAATCTCATGTTCGACTTGCAGACTCTCATGCTGGAATTGGCGCAGTCGTATGCAATTGAAGTCAACGCGCAGACAGCTACAAGCGTGTACACGCTTGATTTGCGGATAGGCGATGACGTAGTGTGCCGGTTTTGGGACACGTTCTATCTCGAAATGGGCGGCTTGCGCGCCATGGGCGAGACATGCGGATTGCCGAAAGCGGTAGGCGATTGGGATTACTCGCTTGTGCGCACGCCTGAAACGCCACTAACCGAAGAGGAATTGTTTTACGCACGGCGCGACGTACAGGTTATCCCTCAATATCTTCAGTGGCTTTTACGTGCGAATCATTGGCTCACGCCGGACATGCTGGGTTGCCGCGTGCTCACCAAGACGTCGCTTGTGCGGCAGATGGCACGACGCGAGATTGGCGGACGGCGCGTCACGCTGCAAGACGGTAAGAAAATCACATTGCAACGCGCTTTCGAGATGACATGCAGCCAGGAATTCCCGAGGGATTACGAATCCTACGCGCTGCGCAAGGCATGTTTCCGGGGCGGATTGACGTTTACAAGCGCGAAAACCGCTAGCGTTGTCGTGGATAACGTCGCGTCCTTGGATGTTACGTCAATGCATCACGCTTTCATCAATGGGCGACGTTTGCCGGTGAAATTTGCTCCAGCGCCTACGGATATTTTGCAAATCACATGCGAACGCATTATTAATACGTCGCTTGAAGACGTGTTGACGAATTATGATGACCCGTTTCTTACGGGGGTACATGTAGCGGTGAGATTCACAAATCTCAGATTGCGCGAAAACACATGTTTCGACGATTGGGGAATTGCAATATGCCCACGTTCCAAGTTTGTCAAAACGTTGCAAGCGGATACCGATTACAGTAACAACGAACGTGCGAAAACACAGGAAAACAGTATCAGGGCGCATGGTTTCGTCGATAGTGCCATTAACCCGACATACGCTTTCGGCAAATTGTATCGCGCGGACGAATGCATATTGCATGTCAACGAAATTGAATTGTGGAACGTGGCGCAAGTGTACAATTTTGACGAAATGCATGTATTGTACGGTGAAGCCACCACTAAGACGATTGTTCCGCCTGATTACGTGACCTTGCAATCCAACATGCTTTTTGCGCGAAAAACCGACGTGAAAAATCTGATTAAACGTTATCATGAGGGCGCGGCGTACGTGGATGAAATACCCGATTCTATTCCCGAGGGGATCGCGCATGATGCTAAGTCGGGTACGTTGAGTATGAAATTTTTGCAATCATACTATGGAAGCACCGTTAAAGGCCAATTCAACGGAATCTATGGCACGCAAGCACAGGACGTCATGAAAGCCGATTACCGCGTGACGGAAACCGGTGAGCTTGAAGTCGATAGGACTACGGTATGCACTCCCGAGAATTTCGCGAAAAAACGTCCGAAGACACCGCGCGTTCTGTATACGTACGGTATGCGAATCGTAGCGGGCAGCAGAATGCACCTATTGATAGCCATGATGCTGATATATCGTCATTTCGGCGCACGCGTCGCCGTCACGGGCGGCGATACCGATAGTCTGAAAATCAGCTGTGACGCTGACGTAACCGATACGGAACTATTGGACGCGCTCACCCCGTTGCATACTGCGATAGAAAACGCGATAAACCGCACCATGCGGCGTGTCCGAACCACCGCTGCCGATATGGCGTCAACGCTGGAACATATCGGAAAGTTTGAAGTAGAGGATTGCGGGGGCACGACTCGTTACGCCGAACATGTGGAATTGTGGAACAAGGCGCGCGTCAGTTTGGATATGGCCGGTTGCGTGCATGTCACTTGCGCCGGGCTACCGAGACCCGATGGTATGTATACCATTGAGGATTTCGTTGGCGAAATTATCCGCGCCGGGCATGGTTTCGCGGAAACGATACGGTTGGCGCTTGGATATGATGTGTTAGTCGATTATGAGATTTGCCACACGTTGCAACGCAACCACCCGCATGCGTGGGATAGGTATGTCGGTACCGTCACCGATTATCGGGGCACGACTTATCATGTTGACGCGCCGGAAGCGATAGCATTGTATCCGTCCGGTAGATGGCTGGGTGAATCAGACAAACAGGCGAACGGCGAGAATATATCTTACATGCTGAGCATGTATAATCGAAATGTGGAAACAACACCACGCGAACTTATCGTGCGGGACGGTAAACCTATGATTGTGAGTATTGATGGCGAAATATTATTATGAACGGCTTAAGACACTAATATTGCCGCGAAATGCAGACGTGAACATGATTATCGGCGCACGTGGGTTAGGTAAGACATACGGCGTACGAAAATACATGATAGAGGATTATCTAAAAAACGGATACTGCTTTGTTGAAGTGACACGTTTTCGTGAGGAAAACAACGACGTCGCGGCAAATTATTTCAGTCGTATTATACAAGATGATATTTTTCCTGAATATGAATTTCGGACAACCAATAAAATCGCCGAGATTCGTAAAAAGAAAACCGGTAAGAAAGAAAACGAATGGAAAACAATCGGATATTTTATACCTTTATCGTTACAGCAGCAGAAAAAGAAAAGCACTTACGTTAACGTGCGCAACATTTGCATGGACGAAATCATCATTGATAACGACGATAGGTACCACACATATCTGAAAAACGAGTTCGAACAATTGGCGAAACTTGTGGATACCGTCACGCGCGAACGCTCCGACGATACGGAACTGCGAAAACCAAGAATATTTCTGCTCGGCAATGCTTGCGACGCGTTCAACCCGTATTTCCAACATTATGATGTGCCATTGGAACCTGAGTTCGGATTGCAATGGCTGGGCGGGAAAACATGTCTGTTCGACTATGTACGGGATGACGCGTACGCCGAACAGAAAACGAAGAATACAGTGTCGGGACGCATGCTGAAGAACAATGATGACATGACGGCAAAGAACAAGTTCCGCCGTCATGATACTGATTTCATTGAAAAACCGCATGGTCACGCGAGACTTACGTATGTTTTCCGTTGGTTGCGGCGCGAATATGGCGTGTATGTTGATTTGCGCTGTGGATACGTCTTCGTAACCTCGAAATACGATGCCGGCACGCACGTTCCGTATTTCGCAATCACAAGGTATGACAACAAATTGAACTATCTTACCGCGAACATGGCGAAAGATTTGATTCGAAATCTCACGTCATATTACGCGCTGGGATATCTGCGCTATGACATGGTGGAAACACAACACGCCGTGATTGAAATGCTCAGAAATTTCGGTGTAAAATAAACACGCATACGCAAGGTGTCGTAACGAGGGCGATAAAACATTATCATTGATAACCACGGTTGACTCCGTCAATGATATGGCCGTGAGGGAAAAGCGTGCCGTCCATCGTTGGGAATCATGTTGCAAGTATGCTATTCTTAAGTCGTGCCGGTTCGGTATTCGTTCGCCGGTACGACTTTTTTTTCATATGAAAGGAAAAAATAATGGATGACGAAACCACTGAGGAAAGGGACGCCGCCGAACGCGATGACCTTACGGAAAACGAAGCGCACCGCATGGGCGAGTTCGATGATTTGCGCGACATGCTACGCGACGTGCTTGACAAGGTGAGCGCGCTAAGCGAACGCACGGACGCAATCAGCGAACGAATCGACGGCATCTACGACAATTTCGCCGATTCAGTCGCGCAAATGGTCGAAAACGGCGCGACCGTCAAGGAAAACGACGATGACGTAGCGGAAGCAATCGAACAGGCAGCGGCAGAGGACTTGGAAAACCTCGATTACACGCTTTAATCGATAGGAGATAAATATTATGGCTGTGGACAATGCGACAATTTTGGATAAGGTGCGCACCAAGGGTACCGACGATTATCAGCAGCGAATTCCGAGCGCAACGCAGACAGGCGTAGCGAACACCATGCGGTACTTGTTTGACCCGATGAATCGGCAGTATCTTAACGATTGCGTTTGGAGCATGGTCAATCGCATCGGACTAACCGTAATGGCGCAGAACACGCCGTTTGAAAACCCGTTGGCGATTTTCAAAAAGGAAAACTTGTACTGGGGTTCGACTGTACAGGAAATCGCAGTCAAGTGGATTAAGGCGCACGGCTACAAGGATGACGCGGAAGATTTGCTGAAAATGCACCGACCCGAAGCGGCAGTATGGTTCTACGAAATGAACCGCAAAGACCAATATCCGATTTCATGGACTGACGATGAATTGCGGCAGGCGTTCGTAGATGATTTCGGCTTGAACCGTTTCATCGCGCAGATTATGGAAACGCCGCGCAACAGCGATAATTACGACGAAATGAACATCATGCTTGCGCTGATTCGCCGTTACGAGCGGAATCTTGGTTTCTACAAGGTGCATCTTGATGCGGCACCAAACGACGAAGCGTCGGCCAAGACTTTGCTCAAGGCGTTGCGTGCGACCGCCGGGCGTATGCGTTTCCCGAGCACCCAGTACAATGCGTTGAACGTCCCCGACATTCCGGCGTACGCTAACCCTCAGCAGATGGTATTGCTTATCGAGCCGGAATATCTCGCGTCACTTGATGTCGATGCGCTGTCAGCGGTGTTTCAGCTGGATAAGGCCGACGTGCCGTATCGCGTCATTCAGGTTCCAAACCTTGGTATCCCCGGCGCGGTGGCGTTGCTTGTGTCCACTGATTGGTATCAGGCGCGTGACACCCTTTATGGCACCACCCAGTTCTATAATCCTCAGACGCTCTCGAACACGATGTATCTCAATCATTGGGGTATTTACGGCGTGTCGCCGTTCACCCCGTGCGCGTTGTTCACCACCGACGCGGGTACGTCAATCAAGGTTGTGACGCAGAGTGTGACAGGTTTCACTCTAACCGCAGATGCCCCAACCGGCAAACCGGGTGACGTGATTCAGCTGCAGCCAAAACTTATTGCGACGGTTGCACCTACGGGTACTGCCATTGAGGTTGCACCGAACGCCGCGACGTACGAAGTAACTGCTTCGGTGACTAGTGACAAAACTACCACAACCGTACCGTTGAATGTCAACACTTTTGTTGATGACCAAGCACGCTTGCATATACAACGTGACGGTTTGCCAAACAATACCGTAATTAAGGTTGATGGCACGGCGACGTATATTAACCCGAACGGCACAACCGATACGTATTACGCTTATCGTACTATATCGATTACGATTCCCAATGCATCGAGTGTGGATGACTCGGCGAGTGTGGATGACTCGGCGAGTATTAAAAAGTAAAACACCTTGATAGAATCGGGGATATCGGAAAAACCGGTATCCCCGATTTTGTATGTGAAAGAGGTATCAAAATGAAATTCTCGCACTTGGATGGCGCGACGTCGTTTCCCGGTGACGGTACTCATGTATACGAACAGTACCGTAATGTTTTCGATTATAACGTTTGGACACCAAACACTGTAATTAAACTTTGTCATGTTAATTGGTTCGATGATTACCACGACGTCGTGAAATTCTCAGATGACACCGCACGCGACACATGGTTTGATAAACTGGACGGCGAAACCGTCAAGCTGACAACTAACATGTATATCGCACGCGCCGACGCGGACGGCATAAAATTGCCCGTGCCTTACATGACGGCGCAACAGTATAATTACATTGTCGTTGACTTTTCGCATGATATTGTCAATACGCCGTATCAAAAAGCCGACGTGCAGACACGCTATCACTTTTTCGTCACCTCGGTACGCGCGGAAGCGCCGAACACGACAACATGCACGCTTGTGCGTGATGTATGGACGGACTATATCAACAGCACCACAATTAACGGTTTGCTGTTGTCACGCGGACACGCGCCATTGACGGAAACGACACCGCAAGAATTGTTGAAAAACCCGCGCATGAACTGCCGTGACTTCACATTGCCCGATGTCGATTTCGGCAACGCATCGTCGAATGTCAGGAAAAGCACGCCGTTTAATCTGCAAAACGGCACAAGATACATTTGTTTAGCCACAACGTTTTCGCCTGAACAATTGCAAGCCATGAACGGTATGCGCGGAACGAACATTACGGACAGCGACCCGACATACAGCAATAACGATGGCACGGTGACGGGTTTCTCATGGGGTGCCGGAAACATTTACACATCAAATGTCACTGGCGCGGGTACATCGTACAACACTATCGATAATCTCACTGCAAGCAACGTAAGCATGTACGCGCTCGAATCGTCCAAAATATCAGGTGATTATTTCGATGCGCTTTTTGCGTATTATCCACATATCATGTCGCAGATTACAGCGGTTTTCGTAGCCACCGCAAACATGATGCGATTTGGCAACGTCGTAAACGTGAATGGTGTCGAATGGCATACGGTCAGCGGCACTCGCACGAAAATCTCCGATATTGATTTGACGATTAACGATTTTGGATACGAGGCTGAATACGCTGCAATAACACGACTGTATCTTGCACCATACGCACACTTGGAAATATCCGACAACATCGGCAATAAAACCCGGGTGGAAATAGCCGACTGCGGACGTCTTTCGGTACAGACGGTCACATCCCTCAGCTATCCGATATTGCGGCAAATCGCATGGCTTGACGGAATCGGGAGCGACGGCAGTACGTCCATTGGCATTAACGCAATCGACGGAAACAGCATCACCGCCGATGTGCCGAACGCGGACGTGCTCAAAACACTCATATCGCACGACATACCGACATATGCGTTGCAACGTCGCGCAATCGACGCGCACCGCGCCGACGCATACAATCGAGAAATCGCGCAAGCACGCGAAAACGCCGTTATCTCGTATGAAAACGGCGCACGCTCGGCAAATACGGCGCGGGATAACGTCGCGCGCTCGGGACAGGCTAGCGTTACGAACACCGCTACCGCCAATGGTTTGCGAAACACTACCACAGCCAATTCGAATGCCGCCGCAACGGACATGACCAATCGCGGCAACGCCAAACTTGATACCGAGCGTACGTATCAGAACGCGAAAATTAACGCCGATTTGTCGGAAGACTTGGCAGTGGCGACCGCATCATACGTTACAGGTCAGGAACAGGCCGCAATGACCAACGTTACCTCAAACATCGGCAGTCTTGCCACAAGCGCGATAACGATAGGCGCGGGTCTCGCCGTAAGCGCGGCGACCGGTGGCGCGGCGATACCGGCGATGGTTGGTGCCGCGGCGGGGCTTAGTTCCGGCGTGATAGGCGTTGGAACGTCAAGCTACAACACTACGCTTGCGTTGACGAACAACGAACTTGTCTATACCGCGTCGAGCAGTGCCGCAAGCAACAAGGCGGCCAACGCGTTGGAATACAACGGTGGTATAATCGGACAGGCTAAAAGCTACGCGACGGATACTACGAATCGTTCCAATAAGCTCAACAACGACAACACGAATGCGTCGAACGCGGCCAACACGACAATGACGGCGACTAGTGTCAGCGCGGCGAACGCGAACGCGTCGGCGTCACGCAATCAGAGCGTGGATAACGCCAAACGTGTCATGATGAACACGCGTTCCAACGTTAACGCCGCATGGCGTGACTTGCTCAACCATGCCGCGCAGCCCGTTGGCATATACAGCGGCGACAACTTCAGACAGGCCACGGGGCTTGACAGCATGACCGTGAAAATCGTCACCGAAGATAATGGCGCGATTGCGGCGGCGGGCGATTACATGCTGCGCTATGGCATCGCAAGCAACAAACTTTACAGCCGTCCGTCGTTGACGCCTTGCAAGCATTTCACGTATTGGCAAGCCGCCGATGTATGGGCGATATGCCCGTTCGCGCAAAACGAGCAATTGCAGACAATCAGAAATATTTTCAGCAACGGTGTTACAATATGGAGCAGACCCGAGGAAGTCGGTAGTGACTTCGTACACGACAATCTATAAGGTGGAACAGTATGGGACGCAAACGTACGCATAAAAGGGCGTTGACCCGTGCGGAATTGGGTGAACGTGGCGCACCGATGTGGCAGCAGTCCGAAGCGCTCAATTCTCAGGCGTATTCGATGGCGTATTCGCAAATGCTGAATATTGCGCTGTCAAGGTTTAAGTGGTTGAATCTGCCGAAAACCTGTGATGCGTGGTTTCTCGAATACAATTTATTGTATTTCGGTTACGCCACAATCGCGTTTCCGCATAGCAAGCCGGGTGTGTTTTTCAGCACGCAAGCGGTGACTACATCGAATTTCAATGTGTATTACAAACCGAAGAAATGGGACAGTTACGGCATTAACGGCTGGCGTTTCCCGGTCAACAACTCAAACGGTGTGTTCATCTACGCCAACCGCGCACGTACGCCACTCATTCCGACTATTGAATTTTTCGCGCATGAAATCGAAGATTTGTACATGACGCGACGGCAAAATCGCTTCAACCAGAAAACGCCGTTCATACTGGAGGTTCCAGCCGGACAGCAAACGGCGGGAATCAACGTCATCAAGCAAATCAGCGGCGGTGAAATGGCAATCATGGCGACACCCGGTTTCACCGATTCCATGAAAGCCAACGTGCTGAAAACCAACGTCGAATATATCGGCATGGAATTACAGAACGACATACAAAACACGTGGAACGCGTTCTATCAATCGTTGGGAATCAAAAACCTCCCCTTGAAAATGGAACGGCAAACCGCCGACGAAATAAACGACTACGGCGAGCCAACCGATTTACGCGCGCTCAGCGAATTAGAGGAACGGCGCGCCGCCTGCGATATACTCAACACAAGATTCCAAAAATACCTCAAGGAACCGATACAGGTTGTATGGAACGAAGACAACGTTTCCCGCAACTACGCTTACTTGACGGACGTTGAAAGAATGAACGACGATGACAATGCAGAATGACATAAACCATTATCAACCGTGTGAATCGTACGACGATTTTCACGGCGTAATGACGTACACGTTCGGCGAACTACTCGACGTGCCGGGCGGTGTTGACTGGAATAATGCCGCCTGGTCATGGCGGGACGTTGCCTATGATGATACGCAATACACGCGCTGCTGCAAGAAAATCGAAAATCGTTTCTATGACAGGGAATTAGGCGTCATGCCACCGTCAAGATGGCGACGGCACTTTATGCGACTAATACAGGAAATCATGCCGACGCTGCGCCCGCTTTATGCGCTTATAAGCAATAATCCCGACATAATTCTTAGTGATAGCGACATATGGCACAAAATGCGAACCGTTTTCAGCGATTTTCCGGCGACTCAACTGGCCGAAAATCAGGACTACGCAAGCAACGCAACAGATAATCAATACGAGACAGTCACCAATGGTAATTTCATGGACAAAGTCAATCGCATACGCAACGGCGAATATGTCGATATTGACGTATTGTTGCTTGAACATCTTGAAACATGTTTTAGTCCATTGTGGACTATAAACATAAACAATTACTAAAAAAGGAGAATGCACATGTTCCCATATCTACCGTTTTTCTCGGTATGGCCGTACACGCCCGCCACACCCGCGTTCTATTGGAACGCCAAAAGTCAAGAGGAAATCATAAAACACATTGCGTGCGAAATCGACCACATAACGGCATATCTTGATGAAATCGTAACCGATATTAACAAAACGTTGAACGACTATGATACAAGAATAAAAAACATTGAAGCGCACATAAACGACTACGGCGTAGCCATAGCGCAACTGCAAGAACAAATCGACCACATAGGAGACACACAGCTAGTATGGAATGTCACAAAAGGCGAATACACTGACAGTAAAACCGCATTACGTGACCTCTACCGCGAATTGGCAGTGTACGGCGCACGAGTCACGCAAATAGCCGATATTAATACCGGCAAACTAGCCGAGCACCGAACAGACGAAACGTCCGCAATCGGCAACCTTACCATATTCGATGACGCCATGCCACGCGTCACTAACCCAACCACCGGTGAACAATACCCACCGTTAGCGTGAAAGGATAAATCATGGTTGACACCACGAATTATGCACTAGAAAAGTACGAAGCGGAAAATGCCGCAAATCTACTTGACCAATACAACGGGTCAATGGATAAAATCGACGCGGCAATAAAAAGCGTCAGCGATAAAGCAGACCTAGCGTTGAACAATAACGTGCTACCGGACGGTCTAGCCGCATTCATAAAAGCGTTAGGTTTGACCGCTACTAACGCGCAAACACTTGGAACCACTCTCAACCACATATTAAACCGTACCGGTACGGAAATATTCACCGTTACCGACCTCAGCAAACTCAAAAAAACCGCAGAGGGCTACCCAATTCCACCGGCCAAATAAAGGTACACAATCATGGCATCACAAACACCGTTCTACCATCTGCCACTATACGAAACAGGAGACCTAGCCGACCTACGCGACGGATACAACGCCGCAATGCGTACCCTAGACCGCGTAATACATCAACTAAAAGTTCAGGAAGAAATAAATCACCCGACAAACCTCAGGAAGGACAACTAACATGACCGATTATACAACCAACTTCAACCTCGAAAAATATCAAACCGGCGACGCGGCAAACCTAAACGACCAATACAATGCGTCAATGGACATTATCGACGATAACCTATACAAAATCAACACCAACGCAAACACTGCGGGCGGTAAAGCCACGCAAGCACTAGAAACAGCACAAAACAATACAAAAAATCTCACAGCATTAGGTATAACCGACACCGAAACCGCAACACAACTCAAAAACAAAATAGACAACAACACCGAAACAGCGCAAAACAATAAGACAAACCTAACCGCACTAGGCGTAACCGATACCACGACTGCAACACAACTCAAAACCAAAATAGACACCACCACAAAAACAGCACAAAGCAACAAAGCAAACCTAACCGCACTAGGTATAACCGACGTAAATAGCGCCACAAACACAAAAAACAATATAGACAACATAAACAAATACATCACCGTAAACAAAACGTTCAACATGCGTGGTGATGACATTATAGTAACGTTCGGTGATAGCTACGCATCACCCACCGATAACAGATCATGGGCCGTACAAACCGCAGCAGCACTAGGATGGACACTCAAAAACTACGCAATCGCCGGCGCGGGCTACATCGAACCAAACACGACATATCAAACCGAATTTACAGCAGCGCAACAGGATACTACATATCAGCACGAAAAAGTATCACTAGTCATAATCGGTGGTTCAAGAAACTCAAACGACGGATACGCGGGCAAAATAAAAATAGCCGCAACAGCATTATTCAATCAATGCAAAAACGAATACCCTAACGCAAGAATAATAGCAATACCACTACTATGGGATAAAAAAACCGTATCCGATTATTGGCGCTACAACGCGGGCGAAATAGAACAAGCAGCAATAGAAACCGGAATAGAAAGCATTCCGTGGGCGTGGACGTGGAATATGGGTATATCCGCAAATTTCGACGACGACAACATACACCCTAACGCAAAAGGCACCGCAATAATCAAAAACTATATTCTACGCTATCTAACAGGTACATACACAGGCCGTCACGAACACTGGGTATGGCGCAAAGAGAGCAACCCCGCTGCGGGAATGCTCTCAGTCAACGCAAGCGGCGGAACAATTAGTTACGCATTTCAAATGTTAAACGGTGTCACCGCCGCAGAATGGACTAACATAAGTGGTTTACCACAATGGGCATGGGGCGATTCAGACAGCACTAACGCAGTACATAAATGGACACTACAATTTTCTAACAGCGCAAACGAAGCAACCGTGTTCAAAATAAACGAAGACGGTACCTTTGGAATACAACCATTCACAACCACAGGCGCACACGGCACACCTAACGGACTCATGGCCGGACATTTCACAACAGCATGGTAACAACAAATAACAATTAACCCCGATAGGTTTTTCCTATCGGGGTTATTATATGTCAATCGCCGTTATCATTCATCATCAATCGTAACAACATATGAACGACACTTACCACCTTTATAGCTACGACACACAAAATCAAAATCACAATCACCATACACAATTTCAAGCACCGTGGTAAGAGCCGATTTAAACGTAACCACAGTATCATCAATATTCCCACGGCTAGTAACAGTAGTAACAAGCACTTTATCAATATCGACCTCGTAGGACGTATCTTCTTCAATTTCGGTGACATATGCGTTAACTTTAAACATTTTATTTTTTCCTTTCCTTAATTTGACATCTTCAATATATCACACCGCGCAACACGACACGCCGCAACCGCACCGTCCCACCACGCACACT
>OHAA01001004.1_pt1 | contig 16166 bp, 14 predicted proteins | sample 1606051 | NCBI WGS metagenome assembly OHAA01 (sample SAMEA3541493, study PRJEB24748) | human gut metagenome | biome: human gut; feature: human-associated habitat; material: faeces | place: China | collected 2012
GGCGGACAAGTATAACATCTGCATTTTGCTGATAGAGAACACCGCCGAATGGACCGCAGAGGGCGGGCTGAACGGGATCTCTCCCCAGTAAGCGCCGACGGGCTTTTCCCCCGTTACCAGGGAAAGACGTGTGTTGGCACGTCGCCGAGTGGGTGAGCAATCGCCAAGTTGGGTGGCACCGCAGAAGTCGCAGACTTTTGTCCCAAGGGAACCATAGGAATGGGTCCTTGTGGGATGAAGGTCTTTTTCTTTTTCTCCAAAGGGCCGCAGATCAGAAAGGAGCACAACCATGACATTCGAGAAAATCCCCTACAAAATCTACCTGACCGAAGACGAGATGCCCATGAATTGGTACAATGTCCGGGCAGATATGAAGACCAAGCCCGCCCCTCTGCTGAACCCCGCCACCGGCACGCCCATGGGCTTCGATGACCTGCGTCCGGTGTTCTGCGACGAACTGATCCGGCAGGAACTGGACAATGATACCCGGGAGATCCCCATCCCCCAGGAGATCCGGGACTTCTATAAAATGTACCGGCCCTCTCCCCTGGTGCGGGCCTACTGCCTGGAGGAAAAGCTCCAGACCCCCGCCAAGATCTACTACAAGTTCGAGGGCAACAACACCTCCGGCTCCCACAAGCTGAACAGCGCCATCGCCCAGGCTTACTACGCCAAGAACCAGGGCCTCAAGGGCGTCACCACTGAGACCGGCGCCGGCCAGTGGGGTACTGCCCTCTCCATGGCCTGCTCCTACCTGGGGCTGGACTGCCAGGTCTACATGGTGAAGGTCAGCTACGAGCAGAAGCCTTTCCGGCGGGAGGTTATGCGGACCTACGGCGCCGCCGTCACCCCCTCCCCCTCCGATACCACCAGTGTAGGCCGGGCCATTCTGAAGGAGCACCCGGGTACCACCGGCTCCCTGGGCTGTGCCATTTCCGAGGCAGTGGAAGCCGCCGCCAGCCAGCCCGGCTACCGCTATGTGCTGGGCAGCGTCCTTAACCAGGTGCTGCTGCACCAGTCCATCATCGGTCTGGAGACTAAGGCGGCTCTGGACAAGTACAACATCGTGCCCGATATCATCATCGGCTGCGCCGGCGGTGGCAGCAACCTGGGCGGTCTGATCTCCCCCTTCATGGGTGAAAAGCTGCGGGGCGAGCGGGATTACCAGTTCATCGCCGTGGAGCCCGCCTCCTGCCCCAGCTTCACCCGCGGCAAATTCGCATACGACTTCTGTGACACCGGCAAGGTCTGCCCCCTGGCCAAAATGTACACTCTGGGCAGCAACTTCATTCCCTCCGCCAACCACGCCGGAGGTCTGCGGTACCACGGCATGAGCCCCGTGCTCTCCGAGCTGTACCATGAGGGGCTGATGGAGGCCCGTGCGGTAGAGCAGACAAAGGTCTTTGAGGCGGCGGAGCAGTTCGCCCGGGTGGAGGGCATCCTTCCGGCGCCGGAGTCCAGTCACGCCATCCGGGTAGCCATCGACGAGGCTATGAAGTGCAAGGAGACCGGCGAAGAGAAGACCATTGTCTTTGGCCTCACCGGCACCGGCTACTTCGATATGGTGGCCTATGAGAAGTTCCACAACGGCCAGATGACCGACTATATCCCCACTGACGCAGAACTGGAGGCCAGCTTCGCCCAGCTGCCCAAGGTGCCGGGACAAGATTGACCCTAGTCACGAAGACAGCGGAGGACATGTTGTCCTCCGCTATTTTCTCTGTTCCGGTGGTTTTTCTGCATAAATGTCGCCGGTCTGCGCAAACTGGATCCGAATCCATTTGCCCAGACTGGAGGAATGTCTTGTGTCCAATCCCAACCGCCGCGGCGCCATGGCGCTGGTGTCCGCCTCCCTGTGCCTGACGCTCGCCGCGCTGTTTTATTTCACTGCCCCGGCACCGGCCCTCACCGCCTCCGCCCCCATCGCGGTCCCTGCGGCTGCGGACTGGGGGCTATCCTTCCCCACAGAGGGGGAATCCCCAGTGGGCAATGCCTCTGCGGAGGACCTGGCCCAATACGGCGCCTACTACCTGGGGGATACCAGCCAAAAGGTCCTCTACCTCACCTTTGACTGCGGATATGAGAACGGCTGCACAGAGGCCATACTGGACGCCCTGAAAAAGCACAATGCCCCCGCCGCCTTCTTTGTGGTGGGGCATATGATCGAATCTGCTCCCGACATCGTCCGCCGCATGGCGGCAGAGGGCCACATTGTGGGCAACCACACGTACCACCACCCGGATATGTCCAGCATCTCGGACATGGCCGCATTCCAGAAGGAGCTGACGGACCTGGAGACCCTGTACCAGGAGACCACAGGACAGCCTCTCTCCAAGTTCTACCGCCCGCCTCAGGGAAAATACAGTGTGGAGAATCTGAAGCAGGCCCAACAGCTGGGATACACCACCGTGTTCTGGAGTCTGGCCTATGTGGACTGGAACACGGACGATCAACCTTCTGCGGAGGAGGCCTATGCCAAACTGCTGCCCCGCATCCACGACGGAGCCATCGTGCTGCTCCACTCTACCTCCGCCACCAACGCCGCGATCCTGGATGACCTGCTGACCAAGTGGGAGGAGATGGGCTACACCTTCGCCTCCCTGGACCAGCTGCCCGGGCTGGCCTGACCACGCACCGGACCGGACGCAGCGCCCGGCTCCATTCTCCCCTTGCTTCCTGCCGCCTGACATGATAGGATGGTGGAGACGAAAGGGGGCGGCGTCCCATGCGTTCTCTCTCCAAATCCAAGTGGATGGAAGCTGTTCAGTCCTACGTGCTCTATTTCTTTTTCTACTCCGTGCTGGGGTGGCTGTATGAGGTGTTTCTGGAAGTGGTGGTCTACCGCTGGGGATTCACCAACCGGGGTGTGCTGCTGGGGCCCTACTGCCCGGTGTACGGCGTCGGCGCCCTGGTGTTCCTGCTGGCCTTCTCCCGCCTGATGGCTAAGCGGGAGCCAGCGTGGTTCCGCTGGGTGAAGCCGGTGCTGGTGTTCCTGGGCTGCATGATCGCCGCCACCGCCATCGAGCTGGCCACCAGCTATCTGCTGGAGGCCCTGACCGGCGCCTGGCCCTGGCAGACCTACCGAGACTACGCCATCAACTTTGAGGGCCGTATCGCTCTCTCCCCCTCCATCCGCTTCGGACTAGGCGGACTGCTGTTCCTGTACGTGCTCCAGCCCCTGTTCCACCGGCTGGTCCACAGCCTGTCGCCCCGGGTGCGCCGCGGGGCTTGCATCGCCGTTCTGGTGCTGCTGGCTGTGGACTGCGCCGTGCTGCTGTTCCGGTGATGCCGCCTGCCGCATTAATCAAAAGAGGACTGACTTGGTCAGTCCTCTTTCTGTTCTTCCATCATCTTTTCCAGATACTGCTGGATGCAGCGGAACGTCTCCTCGCTGAGGTCGTGTTCCACCTTGCAGGCATCCTCCGAGGCCACCTCCGGCGTTACTCCCAGAAGGACAAAGAGCTTGGAGAGGGTCTTGTGCCGACCGTAGACACGGCTGGCCACTTCCAACCCGCTTTCATTCAGAGTGATGAATCCGTCCGCATCCATCGAGATATAACCGTTTTCCCGCAGCTTCTTCATGGCGATGCTGACGCTGGGCTTGGAGTATCCCAGCTCGTTGACGATGTCAATGGACCGCACCTGCCCCCGCCGCTGCTGCAAAACCAGGATGGACTCCAGATAGTCCTCTGCGGACTCGTGGATTACCATGGCGCTCAACCTTTCTCTTTGGAGAATAAATCACTTGCCGGAAAACGTGAGCCGCCTATCGGCCGTGATCTATTTCGAGCGGGAAAGGTCATGCGGATAGTGGAAAAAAGAGAGACATGCTTTAACATGTCTCTCTTTTTGGTGGAGATAAGCGGGATCGAACCGCTGACCTCTTGACTGCCAGTCAAGCGCTCTCCCGAACCATCAGGTATGCCCCCCCTGATGACTTGGGAAAGGGCTTGAATATCCCGCTCCGGCAATTACTGAGAGATGCATTGAGTATAGCATGGAAAGTATATGTTGTCAACTGGCCATATCAAACTTTGATATGTACCCCTCGCCGTGATCGTGGCGAGGGTGAGAGCTTATTGCGCCATAGGCAGTTCATAGGTATCGCATTCGTCGATGCTGTCGATACCGTTCAGGAACTGCTCTACATTGATGTTGAATTCAATCTTGATTCTATAGTCCCGGAACACCGAAACCTTTTTGATGATGTAGCCGCAGATCATTTTCTTGACCTCCATCGGGCTTTCATCAAAAATCTTGGACCAGGACACGATCCGGTTGAACTCGGCCTTCATCTCCTCGATCTTAGAGTTTCCATCATTCAGTTCCGCGGTAAGGGTCGTGATTCGTTCACTGGTGGACAGTACCTTCTGTCGGGTATCCTCCAGCATTTCAGTCAGCACATCTTGCGGCAGGGCGCTTTTCCCTTGGATCGCCTTCAGTACCTCGGCCTTGAGGGATTCATATTCCTTATTGGCCTTGGTGTTTTCGGCTCTGGCCCGCTGCAATTCCGAGCGTATCATTGCCATCTGCTTTTGAACCGCGCTTCCCACAATCATGTCGTTGGAAGCTCCCTGCATCTTGTCGAAGACCTGATGCAGCACCTCAGTGACGATCCCGTCCAGAATGTGCATTGTGTATCCAGTCTGTCCTGTACATTCCTGACGGCGCCGGGTCTTGTTGTAGCATACATAGCGAATACGTTTTTTATGGACCGGCGTCCCATCCGCAAGGCGGGTGGTTGTCCCGTTGGTAGTGAGCACCAGCCGGCCTCCACAGTGGCCGCAGAAGATGTTCCCGGAAAGCAGGGATTGGCCTGTGGTATTCAGCGGTACTGTACGCCGCTCTTTCCGCTCATTGGTCCGCTCCAGCATCAGTTTCTGCGCCAGGTCGAATTGGTCTGGGGCGATGATCTGGAGGGCCTCAAAGGGACCGGCATAGGTTTCTCCGCTCCGAAGGATTCCCTTGTAGAGCGGGTTGTGCAGGATGCCTCCCACACTGGCGTCGTGCCAGTTTTGTCCCTTCCGGTTTTTGATCCCGTGGTCGTTGAGGAAATTAGCAAGGCGCCATCTGCCGTAACCGGACGAAATGCAGAGATCAAACATCATCCGAACAACTCTGGCCTCATCCTCATCAATGACCAGCATGTACACCTCATGTTTGCGCTTGTTAAGGATGCCGCTCTTTTCCAGCCGGTACCCGTATGGTGCGCTTCCACCACGGAACCGTCCTTCCTCTACCATCTGGCCAAGGGCCGTTTTGGTACGCATCGAAGTTTTCTGGCTCTCTCCATCGGCCTGCCAGAAACGGATGTAGTTGGTCAGGCGGTCCGTGTGGGACTCAAACCGCTGCTCTCCTTCCTGTACGCTCCAGACGCGGACGCCCTTTTTAGTAAACCACTCCACAACGAAGGGTGTTTCATCTGACTTGCGGCCCAGTCGGTCGAACATGAAGACAAGCAGAATATCGAACTTGCCCTGCTCCGCATACTTCTTGATGAGCTGCAGTTTATCACGGTCATCGGCGCTGACTTTATAACCGGATACGCCAGTTTCCTGCTCCTCGCCCACGATGACCCAGCCCATTTTCGCCGCAAAATCGTGGCAGGCTTTTCTCTGCATAGGGATGTCTGCCTGGTTGTTTTCATCGTGATCGACCTGCTTGTTGGTGGAAACTCTGTATAAACAATAAACTCTTTCAGCCATTGATATCCGTCCTCTCATGTTTTTGTGTGAGAGGGCGGACACCCAATCATTCTATTCGATTATCAAGGTTCCCGGCTTTCGCCATACCCATTATCTCACACTACGGCCAGAATAGCCAGGGGAATTGATAATCTTTTTGGAGGTAAATCTGCAGTAAATGGGCTGGTATGTTGGGTTATCCTGTACTTTGCTCAAAGTTTTTGGGCCTCATCAGTCTGCCAAAAGCGAATGTAGTCAAGCATGCGTTCTGCGTCAACGGCGTCTATGATCTCTCCCTCATAGACGCTCCAAACATGGATGCCCTTCTTGGTAAACCACTCTGCGATGAATGGGGTTTCGTTGAGATTGCGTCCCAGCTGGTCATACATAAAGACCAGCAGGATATCAAACTCACCCTGCTCAACAGCCTTTCTAATGCGCTGTAACTTAACACGGTCATCAGCGCAGGCTTTATAGCCGGACACGCCGATCTCCTGCTCCTCGTCAACAATGTTCCAGCCTTTTTTCTCTGCAAAATCGTGGCAGGCGTTCTTCTGCATGAGAATGCTTTCCTGATCTTTACCTCTGTATAAGCAATAGACTCTTTCAGCCATTTTACTGACCATCCCTTCATCAAATCTTCTGAATGCAAGACCTTCAGCAAGTCGTTCTATTTCTGGGGCATTGCATAGGCGCTCAGGAGAGCCTGCTTTACTAATACAGCAACTTCAGGATTTTCTTTTTCTGCAAAGCAGAGAGTGACCTTATAGCCCTGAACCGAGATATGCATTTCAGGCTTTTCTTCGTCGATTCTGAGTACCCTGTTCATAGTAATCCTCCTAAAAATAAAGCATCGGCTATCCTAAAAAGATAGCCGATGCTTTTCAATTTCTAATTGTAACTGCTTAGTGGCGATAGTCCTTTTACAGAGTAGGTTCGATTGACTGCATACCGATTTCCTGTACTTGGACGATATCCAACGTTGGCAGAGCCTTCAGATAATTCTCTACATTCCAGTATTGGACCCCATTTTCCATCTGCGCATCTTCGCCGCGGTACAGGATATAGCGCCCCTGGATGGGGCCAAAGCGCCGTTCCGTCCTCTGGCATTTATCCTCATCGACGAGGTGCCGGTATTGAAAGGGAACCTGTTTGCTGCTGTGTTTGATTTCAAAGATCTCACAGGAGTTTTCTTTCTGGTCATAGATGACCATGTCAAACTCGCCAGCCTCAAACTGCAGTTTGAAAACACGGTGATCCTTGTCGGCCGCCTTCATGGTTTCCAGCAGCACAATATCTTCCATCATCCGGCCGCGGACTTCTTCAAGGATGCGGCCCGTGATCTGCGTTTTGTCATATTCGCTGAGCGCTGAGAACTGCTCATCCTTCAACAAGGAATGGACAAGGGCCTGAGCCTGACAATATCGCATTCCAGGCTGTGTGAAGAGAATATGTTCCACTGGTTCAATTCCGGGGTCCGCCGATTCAATGGGACAATCCACAATCAACTCCAACGCGGCAAGATATTGCTTAATCTCTATGATGTGAGCAGTTGTGATACCGATGGACTGCTCCTCCTTGTTCCGGATATCCAGCAGTTCCATCAAACGCTGGGTGACCGCCTCTGTATCAATGGCATCCAGCGCCTCTGTGCGCTTTTCGGGGTCACGCTCTTTCCGCAGATTTGCGGCAGTGAGCCGCAGGTCATGGGAAAGAAAATCATCGGTCAGCACTGAGATCAGGAATCGGTGGTTCATATCCTCTATGATCCGGTTGATGGCGCTGGTCAGCTCTCCAGCTTCATACAGAGAGTACAGGTGGCGGAAATGCCCGCCCGACTCGTAGCAGGCCAGGGAGTGCTGGATGTTCTTGCAGATTGCCGTGTCGATGTATCTTCGGGTGGACTCGTCATCCCGGAAGGATGCATCCTGAGCATTCACATCTTCATCGTCAAAGGCCAACTCTCCGGCGCGTAGTGTGCCGCCATATCGGATGTACTCATCAATGCTGTCGATCCCGAGCAGACGGCTATACTCCCGGTATGGGATGAAGGTCGTGTGGATGGGCTTGGCCCGGTCGTACAATTCTTCATCCATCGCCAGCCAGAAGCCCAGGGAGTCGGTACCGGACAGGACGATCTTCATTCCCATGGTGGCGAACACATCGGAAAAGAGGGCAGCCGAGTCAATAAAGTCTTCCATCAGCGTGACCTCGTCGATGAACACATATCGGAATCCTGCGTTAAACAACTTTTTGAGATCCCGGTTCATCATCGCCATGTTGTCAGTCCTGCGGGCTTTGATATAGGCGGTACGGCTTAAGTCCTCCTTTGCCATTCTGCCAATGGCCTGGCGGAGCATGGTATTTTTTCCGGTCTGGAGCAGGCCAAAGAGCAGACACACGCGGTCATGACTTCTGCCGTGGAGGTACATCTCCAGTTGCCCAAAGCAGTCGCGTGAGGCCAGTGCCTTTGATTTCTGCGCAACGGCAGCCAGTTCTTTGCCGATGGTTATATCGGTTTCGACACCTGATATTGATATGCTTTTCGGGCTGCTTCCGCTCACTTATGCGTCACCTCCTCGCCAATCACGCCCTGATATGTTACCGCTTTCTCAATTCCATTCTTCCGCCAGAAGGAAGTCACGGATATTCCGGTGCTTGATCCCGTTCCTGCTCATGTCAAACTCGTCGAGGGATACGACATACTTGGGGAAATTGTCCTGGATGCCATCGTATGCACCGAACTCCCGTTTCACCGTATCTTCAGAGGCCAGCAGGTACGTTACCTGCACATAGAGTTTTTCACCTCTTTTTTCACATACAAAGTCAATTTCTTTTTCGCCTGCTCTGCCCACTGTGACGACATAACCCCGCCGCAGCAGTTCCATGTAGACAATGTTTTCGAGGATCAGGTTGATGTCCTTCATGTTCCCGCCGAACACAGCCTCCCGAATGCCGTGATCCGCAATATAATACTTTTCGTTGGAGGCCAGTATCTGCTTGCCCTGCAGGTCCTGGCGCTTTACCTGATAGAAGAGATATGCGTCACAGCAGTACCGCACATAGTTCAGGATGGTTTCCGCCGCGACAGTCCGCTGCTCATTTTTGAAAAACTTAGCCAGAGAGGACGCTGAGAAAACTGTTCCGACATTTGCGGTCATATACGCAATGATGCGCTCCAGCAAATCAATATCCCGAATCTTGTTCCGTTTTACGATATCTTTGAGCTGCACAGAATTGAATAGATCTGTGAGATACTGCCGGGAGGGTTCTTCCTCATACCGGAGGTTGGACAGATAGGGCATTCCTCCGGCCAGCAGATATTTTTGAAAGCATTGCTGGATCGAATCGTTTGGTGCGATTGTGTGGTACAGTTCCAGGAATTCAGCGAAGGAGAATGGGTAAATCACAAACTCCACATACCGTCCGCCAATATAAGTGGCCAGTTCACCGGACAGCAGTTTTGCGTTGGAGCCCGTAATATAGATATCGCAGTCCAGCGCCACTCGCAAAGAATTGACGCACTTTTCCCAGCCCTCTACTTCCTGGATCTCGTCAAAAAACAGATACGCTTTTCCCTCGATGCCCTCTGCCCGTTTTATGATCTCATCGTGCAGAGCCGTTGCGGTCTGCAGATGGGAGTACCGCATATCTTCAAAATTGATTGAGATCATCTGAGACGGGGCAACACCAGCCTCCGCCAGTTCCTCTTTGATCAGTTCCAGCATCACCGACTTACCGGAGCGGCGAATGCCGGTCATTACCTTGATCAACTCACCCCCGATGAAGGGACGGATGCGGTTCATATACAGTTCTCGTTTGATCATGATTGGAGCGCCTCCTTTCTATCGTTGACTTCAGTATATCCCATTTACAACTTGAAATCAACTGATATAATCTAATTTTATCAGTTATAACTTATAAAATTAGTCGTATGTTGGCGCAAACACTGCACACAGCTTTTCAATTTCTCTCAAAGAAGCCCACGAATGTACTCGCTTTCCAGTTCAACGATGTCGCCTATCGGTATCCTTAATCCATTAGTCAGAATCAATACCTGATCCGCCTCATGGATTCTTTTCAACCTTCCGGTTGATACGATATACCGGCCACCGTCTTTCTTCTCGTCGGGCTGGAACCAGGTCACCGTGATTTCCGGCCGCTCTTTGATCCGCTCCAGCAACAGTTGCTGTTTTAAGTCCAAGGCTGCTTTGACATCCTCATCCAGCTCTATACGCTGGTCAGTCAACCGTGCCGATTCCGCAAGGGCGGCGCTGTGGCCGGACAGGGCCGTACGGTCTGAGAGTGGCATCCTCGGATGCTTGGCTGAGATAGGGTGCGGCAGGTTGATGATAGCGTACCGCCGATATGACTGACCGACCCTGCTGATAAAAATTGCTGATGATGGTACCTCTGGAACAGTTGCGTTAGAAAGCGGGAGTCTATGATTCTCCGCGATATATTCCTTAAAGTGCTTGAATACACTTTTCACGTGTCCATTCCTTTCTCAATGGTTACACCTTATTTCTTTTATTTTTTCATCTGCTGGGATGGTGAACGGTAACAAAAAAGTGGAGATTCTATTATTATAACTTCCGTCTGATTTTCCGCAGTCTGCACTTCCGGTTTTCCGTAGCCAGGACTTCGGAAAACCGCAGTCTTGACCGCTGCTTTTCGGAAGTCTGGGGGCTGTTCTTCCGGCTCTGTGGGCGGCGCTGATGGCTGGGGGATCTCGGTGGTGGTAAACTGGGCGGCCTTGACCCTGCTTGACGCACTCAATCAGGCCGATGCCTTTGCCAGTGTCCAGTTCGGACAGCAGTTTCGTTGCCTTATCATGGCCGCAGTTGAGGTCTGCCTGTACCTCATCCAATGGGTAGTAAATATAAACATAGCCCAGCTCGTCGTACCAGCCGTTCCGGGAGGACAGGCCCATCCGGTCCAGCAGCAGCCCGTACAGCAGTTTGGCATCCGTGGACAGCCCCTTGAATTGCTGGCCGGTTATCAGCAGCCGGGGGATGCGGTAATAGCTGAAAGTGTCTGAGTGACCACCGTAGAAATAGTCAAATGAAACTGTCTGGCCCATGTTGTCACCTCCTTTGGGCATGAAAAAAGAGCCGAATGCCGGCTCTAATGTATTGCGAATTCTTTTCTTTTAGGTATAATTAAATTGACGATTTTCTTATCCTTTTCAATATCTCCACCGTTAAGGAGGAACTACTATGCGGCAAAACAATCTGACTGCGTGGACATATTCTGAACAATTAAACTGTCTCCTTTTTTTCGCCCAAAGAATGGACGAACTACTTTTCCATCACACTACAGATACATATCGTTACAGCACTCTTTCAATTCGCGGATTAGTTGGTGAATATTGTACAGTTTATAGAAATGTTAAATCAGGTATCATAAATCGGAAAAATTTGACTCATATAATTGAAGAATTTACACACAGGTTGCAGCATGATGACATTGCTAAAGAAATATTATCTGCTGAATATGTCGATCGATTTATCAAAAATTATGGATCTTGGAATGAGAAAAATCAGTATGAAAACTTGAGATATATCGGTAGAAAGCTTGGGAATAAGGTCTACTATCATCATATCGTTAATCGTCTAAAATTCCTAATTGCTGAAAACAATCAAAAAAAGGAAATCGATGAAAAAACAGCATTATTTGTGCGTGAATTGTTAGATTGTGGTTATAACGAAAACTATATCTATCAGGTCCTACACGAGGTGTTTTTTCATAGGCCAGTTTCCTCATTAAGTAGTTTAGATGAATTTTTTAGTAAGTTTGATTTTGCTGAAAGGAAATTTGATGTTTACATTGGTTACTCTAATGATATAAGTTCTTTGTTCCCACTTTTTGGTAAGCTGAAAGTTTCAGATCTTAATGTTTCAATAGTAGACTTCGATTCAATTCCGAAAGGCATAAAAACTAAACGGCAAAAGACTATTTTAAAGTTTGAAGCTATTGAAAGTTGTGATATGTATTCAGCGTTTGAAATTGCCGATGCACTATCCGCTTGCGTTGTTAATTCCTATGCCTTTTTCCGGCATGACCCATTTGCGATGAGAACATATGGACAAGTGATAGATGAGAACCAGAGGATTACTACGCTTAGGCCAAAACAATTATTAAAGTATCGTGTATCCGCACTATCTCATCTGGCCTCGACCCAAAATGCCGAATTCCTGATTGCTATTTTATTTGAAAATTACGATAACCTTTCAACCTTTTCTAAAATAACAAGGATACATAATCGAGCTATATATTCAGAAAATACCAGTGATTCTTTATTATCACTATGGTCAATCCTCGAGTCTATAGTTGAGGAAGATGATTGCAATGATAATTCTGATGATACAACTAAAGCGGAGAAAAAAGAACGTAGTAAAATTGGGAATATTATTGCCTACATTTTACCTTATCTAAAAAGCACTTATATTCAAAAAATTGTACAAACCTGTATGGCAGATATAATCCGTTGGAATGATACGTTTTTTAAAGATCATGTTGCTAATAACGGGTTTGGAAACAATGATTTAGAACATACATTTGCTTTTTTGGCATTTGATTCTACCAAAACCGATCGGGAAAAGCTATATTCCGAAATCGACAAATATCCTTTGCTCCGATACAGAGTTTACACTTTATCTGAGCAACTTCATAATAGCAAAAAAATAAAAGCACTAATTAACAATCACACGCAACGTGTTAAATGGCATTTGTATCGCATATATCGTGCTCGAAACTATATCGTCCATGATGCCAGTGAAAACGAAGGTCTGAATCAGGAGTTAGTTATTAATCTTCATTCATATGTGGATATTCTTTTTTCCAAAGTTATAGAAATAATAAATAATTCTCCATACGAAGATTCAATCTCTGATGCGCTTACTGGGCACAAGTTGGCAGTTCAGATTATGGATGAAAAACTTGACAAACAAAAGGACGAGTATATTACCCCCGAAAATGCTCTGCGCTACTTTTATTACGACTTTGAAAAATGAAGATGGTGCGAGTCATAATTTCTATCTGTTCCGTAAGCGTCAAATGGTAATAGCGCCAGCCCGCATCTCGGGCTGGCGCTATTACCATTTGACGCTTACACACAAAAAAGGGGGCGTTCACACGGAACGCCCCCTTTTGGGAGTGCTGAGATGGCAGGGATATGCCGATTTCATCGCAGGAAAGGAAAAAGGTTTGTTTTCTCATGAAAACAAACCTTTTTCGTACCCTTTGGTGGAGATAAGCGGGATCGAACCGCTGACCTCTTGAATGCCATTCAAGCGCTCTCCCAGTACAAGCGTGTAGCGAACCCCCTAAATGGGGTAGGGAGAGTGCTTTTGGTACACAGGACTAAGGGACTTCTTACAAGGCTTAATTCTGTAAGAAGTCCCTTAAACTATGGGCGAAGCTACTGAGTTTCTCATTCATCTAATTCTTCAACAGGCTGCTGAGGCGGTAATGAGTCCATTTCTTCACGATCTGCTAATAGATTGAAGGCCTTGACAAACTTATCTACAAACTCATCACATTCTTCGCGGTGTTCGTCATACCAAAAAGAATAAAGGATTTCTTGGTTTCCTAAAATCTCCTCTAATTGCTGGAACCATCGCTTATATTCAGAAGTGTCATATCGTTCTGGTTCAAGTGGCCAATCATTAAAACATATATCGTAATTTAGAGATTGAACTTTGGAATAGTCTTTTTGAAATTTATTGAACGCAGCATGATCCTTTAATTGCCTAAACAAATCTTTTTCGATAGTCAAAGGCAGAAACAAGAAATTATCTGCGCCAGATAATACTTTTCCTTTAGTTTTTTTATATTCCCTAGTTTCAGGAACATCACCATCTAACAAAACTATATTGTTTCTAAACTCTGGAACTTTTTTCTCATAGAGTTGGACATAATTTCCCCATCCCAAGTCTATATCAACAAAATTCATATATAGTTCCAGATTGATTTGTAATACCCTTGATAGGATGTACTGAGTAAATGAAATGGCTCTGGCATCTTCGCAATAAATATTCAATTTACTTCCATTTGCGGGGCCAACGAGATTGATATCATTCAAAACAGTATTTAGATCACTGGTCGAAGAAATATTCCTTGGCATAATTCTCCGAGTCCCCTCTGCTTCGTATTTAGGTTCCAAATATACTATGGAACTATCATACGCATAAGGAGGCAGATTTATGCCTTTTTCCGCTCTCTCTTTACGCTGATACTTGTTGACTTGTTTCAAAATAATAGGGGAATGCGTAGTAAATACAATTTGTATCTTAAAATCGTTTGCTGATTTCCACAAATAGTCAACTAATTTTTTCTGAGAAAATCCGTAAAGAGTAGCGTCTAATTCATCGATAAGCAAAATTCCACCCTTGTAGTCGCGCCCGTATTGCTCTTTAAGACGCTTGAACGAAAGAACTGCTAAAATAATCTTTGTTATATTTCCCTCGCCAGCTGAGTTTGTGAAAATATCATGTACTCCATCGCTGATTCCAGAGAATGTTCTTGATGATGTCCCTTTTTCAAGTCCGACAGAGGGTGTACCTGGAATGTTCTGAATAGAAAGAATATTCCGATAATTGTCAACGCAATATGCCAGTTCTTCCTCTGTTAGTTCCGGCTTAAGACTTTGCGTCTTGCCTGATTCTCCAATTGGAAATAACCTGCTCAGACTTAAGAAATAAACCGGAAGCTGAATATATCCAGCCCCGCTTGATCGACTTTCAGCATTCCAAAATCTCAAAGTCGTCTTTTTACCACCTTGACTTCTTGCAATACTTTCAACAGAAAAATACGACTTTACATAAACATTTGAGTGAAGATTTAACTTCCATTTGTGCTCGCCAATAATATCATGTTCTTCTGACAGCTTGAACTTTTCTTTGAATTGCGAACGGAAATTATATCCGTCAATAGTCTTACAGCCATACATAGCATGGCCTTTTGAAATAGTAAAAGGCTGTCCTATCATTCCAAGCACAGTGGTTTTTTGCGTAACGTTACGGCCGGAAATTGCTGTAATGCGTTTTCCCAAAGTGAATGAAACCTGTTGAAAGGCTCGGAATTTTTCTATCTCTATACTTCTGATAATCATTTTGTTCTCCTTGCCTACTCTCTAAAATTGATATTGATTTTTTGTGCAATCATTTGCTCTGGAGTAGGACAAAACTCAATATCTGAAAAGATCATCAATTCTGAAGCAGTCCCTTTGTTAGCTGCACTATATGTAAGATCAAACTTTCGCATAGTGTAATCTTGATACAATTCAGAAATAGCATCTACATCGTCATAAGTAATGATCCAGGGAACTTGGATTTCTTGTGCAATCACATCATGTATCCGTTTGTGATCAGTAGGTGTAAAGAAATTCTTATATAACTTTTGTCCTTTTTTATAGTAAGGAGGATCAAAGTAGATAAATAACTGGTTCCCAAAATGGGGGATATAGTTTCTAAGCAGACTTATAATATCTTTGTTATAGACAAAAATATTTTTGCGGCGTTCTGCTATCTTCTCTACTTTAGAAATCAGCGCATCACGATCAAAGCGGACATCCAATTTCCAATCTCCTGCTTGATCATAACCACCAATAGGGCCAGCTGTTAATATTCCAGACCTATTTGTTCTATTTAAGAATAGGGTGGAAAATGCCAAATCTATTGAATAAGAAGTTGAATTTACATATATCTCTTTTTGGCGGTGCCACTCTTCGATAGTTATAGGCGTGGATTGGATTTTTTCAATTAGGGCGGTTGGTTCCTGCTTTAGCGCACGCCAAAAGGAATATATTGCCTTATCATAGTCATTGATAACTATATTTTCAACAACGCCATCCAACAATAAAGAGAGCGCGACACCAGCTCCGCCAGCAAATGGTTCAATATATGTGCAATTATGAATTTGTAAGTTGCAGATTGCTTGTCCAATGAATTTTGACAATCTACTTTTTCCACCCGGATAACGGAGTGGTGAATACATCTGCATACGCTCCCCCCTTTCAAATATAATTTCTCATATTAATTATAATACAGCAACTTCTAAAAGACAATTCTTAATCGTTTGCTGCACCACTTAATTGGACAAGAAGTGGTGTTTCTATATTTCAATATCAGAAAGGAGTGATACTTTCCCACAAGCCAGCCATTAGGCTGGTTTTTTTATGCCATCACGAAGGAGGTTAGTACATGGCAGATGACAAACTAAACACGAACCCACAGGAAAATACTCCCCCGGATATTGCCGCTCTCCTGGGGTCGGACACTCCGCCGGAGCATGAGCAGGCGGTGATTTCCGGCATGGGCGAGGAGGCTCCTGCTCCTGCCGGTAAGGTGATTGATCTGTCTGACATCAAGGCCGCTGCTGATCGCAACGACAAGGAGACTGCCGCTCCCGATGTGGCCGACAAGCCACCGGAGGCCGCACCCGACCAAAAGCGCCGGGGCCGTCCCCCGAAAGAGCAGG
>OHAA01001006.1_pt1 | contig 16149 bp, 13 predicted proteins | sample 1606051 | NCBI WGS metagenome assembly OHAA01 (sample SAMEA3541493, study PRJEB24748) | human gut metagenome | biome: human gut; feature: human-associated habitat; material: faeces | place: China | collected 2012
AGCAACAGCGGCTATGCCGAAGCAGCCTATTTGAACAACAAACAGAATGGCTTCACATTTTCAGATACAGTTCCTTGTTCTTCGTAGCAATGCCACCCCCACGGGAACAGCTGATCTTGCGGGCCGAGAAGTAAATAACATCAGACAAATCGCAGAGCGTACGCAGGATCTCTGCAGGGCTCTTGTCCATGAATTCCGGTTCACGCATCTTGATGAAATACATGTTTTCGCAAACCAGACTGATATCCAGAACAATCATGATACCGTTTTCGTCAGCGACCTTGCGGACGGCACGCATGTTTTCAACCGAGAAAGGTTGGCCACCAATCAGGTTGGTGCCGGCTTCCATACGGATGTACGGGATATGTTCCTTGCCGTGAGTTTTGATCAGGTCTTTCAGCTTGCCGATATCCATATTGCCCTTGAAAGGCTTGTCGGATTTGATTTCAAGCGCGTCATCCGTAAACAGTTCAGCCACTTTGCCGCCAGCCAGTTCGATATGTGCTTTCGTCGTCGTAAAATGGAAGTTCATCGGAACGATATCGCCCTTTTTGACGAAGACCTGCGAAATGATATGTTCGGCAGCACGCCCCTGATGAGCTGGCAGGAAATATTCCGTGCCCAGCACTTCTTCAACAACTTCCTGCAAACGGTTAAACGATTCGGAACCGGCATAAGCATCATCGGCAACCATCATCGAAGCGATCTGCTGATCGGACATGGCATTCGTACCGCTGTCTGTCAGCATGTCCATAAACACATCGCGGTTCTGGAGCAGGAATGTATTGAAACCGGCGTCTTCCATCGCTTTCAGTCGTTGCTCAATCGGCAAAAGATTAAGTTTCTGAACAACACGCACCTTATGCATTTCAATAGGAACGTACTCACCGCTGGTCATCTTGATTGTTTCGTTGGACATAAAAATCTCAGTAGGTTGGATCGTAAAAAATAAAAGACTTCCCGTCTGGACAGCTAAACAGCAGGAAGTCGGCTTATCTGAAAAATCAATACTTCATTGCCTCTGTTGCATGACAAATACGTCGATTTTATTCCATTTTTATATCAAAAACGCAATTCGATATAAGAAAAACCTGTTTTATTTGCAGCAAAAAAACAAATTATTCGCACGGATAATTCCAAAGAAATCTTTTATCACGGCAGCCGTATGCAAGGTCTTCATAAAGGACAATTACCCAAACTCCCTTTTCTTCAGCCGTACAGACCATAAAAATGGAAAATTGCAAACGAAAATGAAAAACGCCTTGACCGGGAAGGAACAAAAGGCATGAAAAACAAGGAAGGGAAAATAAATTTGAACTGGTCGGGGTGAGAGGATTTGAACCTGCGGCCTCTACGTCCCGAACGTAGCGCTCTACCAGGCTAAGCTACACCCCGAATTGAAAAAGCGGAAATCAATAATTTCTTTCCGCTGAGAAGGTCGATAATTTTATCAGAGTTTCCTTGTATTGACTATCCCGCAAACAGGACAAGGCCTGTGCTGCATCATTTGCCGCATCCTGAGCCTTCCGGGCGGTATAGTCGAGCGCATCGCTGGCCGGGCGTCAAGTCCAGGATACGCGGGCAGCAGCAGCCCGGCCAGCAGCGCCAGCCTCCAGGAATGTTCCGCTGTGCTTTCACGCCGGCCTGTGCTTGTCCAAGCCGTGCGCGTCATGCATTTGAGGCCTTCGGCCTCCTGGATAAAATGGATATAATTGTTCAAGCTGTCCATTGATACTCCTCATAAACTGTTTTATTTATTCCTTAACCTCCGTAATTCCTATTATATTTTACCGTATCTGTCTTGTAAAGCTTCCATATATTAAAACAAACCGCTCCAGGCTTCGTGACCCGGAGCGGCTTGTCAACACTGTATAAAAAGCGGTTATACTTTTTCTATATGATCTAAAGCATATTTTTGAGCAAGCGTTTGAAGTTTGCTTTCCAATTGAGATATACGAATTGAAAGACGGAAAATTTTTAAGATCAAGATAAAAATAATTGCCAGGTACACGAAATTTACCGGCGATGCAATGCCGGTCAATTTAGCTCCATACTCTACGATCCCCGGAAATATACTTATAAAAATCAGAAATCCGGAAAATAAAATCCAAAATATAGAATCTTCTATTTTGACTTGTGATTTTTGTATTCGTTTTAAAATCCATCCACAGTTTAGAATAGAAACTATGATTAATATTATTCGCAGCACTATAGACACTTCAAGTCACTTCCTCACTCGGAAAAATTGGATAAACAAAATAGAAATTAACATATTCATCATATATCGGATAGAACGCGCCATATTTAAATAGCTTTCTCCAGCTATCCTTTCATCCATGGATACTTGAACTTCCTGCACTCTGGCCTTGTTCCTGAGCAGGTATGCAATTGTATCCGGTTCCGGCCCGTAATTTAAACGGGTACTGAACTCTGTAATCAGCTTGCGATTAAACATCCGCATCCCTGATGTAGGATCTGTGAGCTGCTTCCCTGTTGTAATACGGATTGCAAATGAAATCAGGCTGCTTCCCAACATGCGCAATGTATGCGGTTTTTTTTGCGTTAAAAAGCGAGAGCCAATGACAATATCCATTTTTTGTTCCTGCATGACCTCAGCCATTTCAGCTATATATTCAGAACGGTGCTGCCCGTCTCCGTCAAATTGGATTGCACAATCATAACCATATTTTTGGGCATAGCGAAGACCCGCTTGAAAAGCCCCGCTCAATCCCAAATTGATTGGCAAGTCAAGATATGTAAAATGATGTTCTCGGCAAATTTCAACTGTATGGTCGGTTGAGCAGTCATTTACAACCAGATACTCCGCCCCTGGAAATTGCTTTTTTAGCGTTTCAACAACACGTTCAATATTTTCCGCTTCATTATAAGCCGGAATAACGATCAGAATTTTCATCCTTATCCCCCAATTACACAGGCAATGTTTTAAAATTTAAAATCCACATGCAGCAACCGCCGCACAAACCGATATAAAAATAAGAATAAGCTGAAACAATGAAATTTGTACAACAGTTTACATATATAGAGCGCATATCCCTTGACCCCATGCCGGACCAGAGAAGGCAGCCGCAAAAAGCGGCAAGTGCGCAGTCCGTCAAACTGCGTATAAAGATACCGCCTTGTCCAGCGCAAGTGTTCACCTATTTGAACCGATGGATTGTCATACGCACGCGCCGCCATCGAAATCCCTATATGGATAAACGCCAAAAGCGCCAAATTCTCACGCAGTACCGGTTCGCGCTGTGCTTGATACAGTTGTGCAAGCTCGTCCGCAAACGCCCTGATCGTTTCCGGCTGCGTATTGGAGATTACCGAACCGCCGCGCACGCCGTAATGGATTAACACGTCCTGCACGCCGGCAACCGATACCGCTTTTGCGTACAGAGCCTGAAGGAAGGATACATCCTCCCCCACCTTGAAATCAGGTATACGCGTATTGCCAATTAAATCTGTACGGATCAGCTTATTCCAGAGAGAGCCATTAATGAAACATAAACTGTCATCCTGCGGCGGCAAATGCAGCAGGATGGGAAATGATGTCATTTCCGTACAAAGCACGCGTCCTGTTTGTTCATCGATCCGGTCGTAGCCGCAGAGCGTAATATCAGCGTTGGTACGCAGTGCGGCAGTATGCAGCTTTTCCAGGAAATCAGGCTCCAAATGATCGTCTCCGTCTAAAAATATAACGAAGCGGCCGTCGATGAATCCGCTGTCCATCGCTGCGTTACGCGTCCGTGCAGGACTGCCCAGATTTTTTTCCCGCTCAATCAGGCGCAGCCTTCCCGGAAAGTTCGACTGATAATCCCGTATCATCAAAACCGTGCGGTCTTTGGAACAATCATCAACAATCAGGATATTGAAATCCTGAAAGCTTTGTCCAAACAATTCATCCAAACAACCCGCTATATATGATTCAAGATTGTACGAGGTAATAACAACTGTTATTTCAGGCACAAAACTCCCTCCTCAAAACAGCGTAAATCCTCGCGGTATAACACAGCGCAAGTATTGCATGAAGGATAACGAAAGAAAGTACCGCACCCATAAGCCCAGCGCTGTGGACACATACGGCTGTCGTCGGTACGGCGACCACAGTTATACACAAATAAATTTTCATAATCCATTTCTGTCGCCGGAGGATAACGAATATATAATAATACAACTGACAGACGGCAAAGATGCCTCCTCCCAACACCACCAGAATCAGATGGATTCGCAATGCGGAAATATCCTTTTGATACAGCAGGGACAGCACCGGGATTCCCATAGCGTAAGCACCCGCACAACACACACACGTCAACAGGGCAATCAGAACTATTTGACGCAGAAGCAGTATGCCGAAAGTCCGGATCTGTCTCTCCGACAGGAGTTTGGAATACCGGTTGAGCAAAGGCTTGAACAAAAACTGGCTGCACAAATTGATAACCTGTGCCGGCATAAAAATCATGTTGTAATAACCCTGGGCCAAATCATTCATCATCAGTTCGATACCATATTTGGAAGCGTTGATTACGATATTCATCAATAATAGACTGACAAATAGCGGAAAGCATTCCATCAGAAGGTTTTGCACCTGTCCTGACGCTCTGTCGCATGGTTGCGCTGAAATAAACTGGGGCGCGACCCATACGGCATAATAGATTGTAAGGAACAGATTGGCCAAAATCTGTACGGACAGCGCGACAATAATGCTGCGTGTCACCCACAAAATGATGCAAAACAGCAGCAACGGCCAGAGAGTCCGATAGAACAATGCCGATCCGGAGAGATCAAGACGGTTTTTCTGGAAAAAAAGACTCTGATATAATTCCCCGATCACATTCAGCAGCATCAGGGCTGTAAGAAAGACGGTATAGCTTGCTTTTGCACCGGTGAAATGAAATCCCCATATAGCGATTGCGCATCCACATGCCATCAACAAACAGGAAAACTGCCTAGCATGGATATAGTCAGAAAACCTGTATTTCTCCCCATAGTCCGTCATCTGATAATGTGGGACGCCAAACAGGCCGACGATGTACAAAATTTGCGCCGTCGTGAAGGCGATCCCAAAATATCCCGCCTGTTCCACTGTCCCAATACGGCTGACCAGAGCCAGCATGATGAAGCTGTTGGCTCCATACATGAGACTGCCAAGCGAATTCCAAAAAACTCCTTTTTTATTCATATGGCTTCCAAATCAGATCGAATTTTATTTAGGCATTCCAACGCTTTTATTCGTGCGGCATCTGCCTTCGTTTTAAGCTTGTTTTGAATTTCCGTATAATGATCTATAACATTTTGTGTTATGTTGGCAACCTTTTCCGGAGAGGCTTGCCCGATTGTACAGGCATATGCCTCCATATCGAGAAAATGCAACACCTGTTGAACTTTTTCATCATAAATTAAAGAAATAAATGGGGTTGCGCGTCGCGCTGCAAATATAATAGAATGCATACGTATTCCGAATAATAAATAACTGTTTGCTATAATTTCCGCCATTTCAACACAACCGTAATTTGGTGGAATAATAATACAATCACAATCTTCCAATAAATCCTTCAAAGTTTCCAAGAGTTTTATATCATAAGTGACGGTCGGTACAAAAACCAATTTTTTATTAATAATCTTATAAAATTCTTTAATCTCTTGCGCTAGTTTTTCCGTTTGCATCTTAAAATCAATGTGTTTTCTATCCCAAAAATTAGAAGATTCAAACCATCCCGAAACCGTTACGCAAGCATAATTCCGTTCCTCTAATCCCAAGTGCGCTAATAAATCGTTTTTATTGGGCGATATATCTGTTACTGCAAATGCAGCGTCACATACTAAAACGGCGTTACAAATGCCTAAGTCTTTACAAATTTTTAATCCGCGCTCATCTCTTACAAAGACGCCATCGGCCTTCTTCAAAAAATAGCGGCTTAATTGTTTTCCTGTTTTTGTGCGCAGGGGGCCGACGCCCATATTGGCATAATATACTTTCTTTCTCAATATTTTGGCCACCATATGCCAAAAGTACAAAAACGGTAAATTGTAACGCGTTAAATCATGAATAAGGCTCCCTCCTCCATATATGATTGCATCAGCTTTCACTACGTGAAACAGTATAGAGAAACTGTCTTTTATCATACTGAAAACGACGGGTAATGATATCCCTTCATTCATACGGCAGGGTATGGTTTTAATGGAAAGATACTCCGCCATATCTTCATAAGTACCATTCGTTGCAGTAATCTGAAAATGGGATAGCTGTCGTGAAATCGATTGTAATATTGCGTCATCTCCTCGATTACCGCATCCATAGGCTCCTATGATTAAACATTTCTTCATACTACTATCGCTCCACTTTTATCTGTTCTGGATCACAATAAACCCCTATCAAATCGTTCCAGTCTATCTATATCCCTGCTTATTCTCTCCGGCGGCCAATCCCACCAACTAAGCGCCTGCAAAAAATCAATCGTCTCCTGATCAAACCTGTATTTTATCACCCGTGCAGGAACTCCGCCTACAATCGCATAAGGCGGCACATCTTTTGTAACCATCGTCTTACTGCCGATGACAGCCCCATTGCCAATAGTAACACCGCCTTTGATCGTTACGGAATCCCCTATCCAGACGTCATTCCCTATCAGAGTTATTTTACTATTTATTTCCATTTGCCCCTCCCCCGTTTCAATTTTCTGGAAATTGGTGATGCCATTCCTGTCATTCTGTAGCTTGAAAAATTATGGTACGGATGTTCATTCAATCCAACCGTAAGTCCTTCTGCGATACAGCAAAACTTTCCAATTTGTACATTTCGAATGAATTGATTTTGCTTCAAAAATGAATAATCCCCGATCGAGACATTTGCTGAAAAAACAGGCCAGCCGTATAAATTGACGCCTTTGCCCAGCTTGGGCTTATATACAATTCTTGATACCAGCGACTGAATCCATCGCGGCATACAATAATATACCTTATAAATTAAATTGATCATGTTTTCCCCATCCGTTTCACTCTGAACTTTGTATAGGCCACGCCGGCTTTTGTTACCCGCTTAAATTCCGCCCAGCTCAAGTTGGCAAGAAACGTTTTAAAAATATACGTAAACGAGAAGTAATAGCGGCTCATTAACCGATCCCGGATTTTTTCAATTTCCTTTGCAGACGCATAAGGATAGTTTACAAGACAGTTTAAATATCCGTCACTATTCAGCCATTTTGAATAATCCTCTGTAATCAGATAACCATTCTCTTTGGCCCATTTATAAAATCCTGTTCCGGGAAATGGCACGGCCTGCTGAAAAAACACCATATCGGGATATATGGACTTTGCAAATTGAAACGTTTCTTCTATCGTCTCCAGTGAATCCCCTGTCAGACCGATCATGAAGCATCCAAATACTTTGATTTTCAGCTTTTTCGTATTTTCAGCAAATGCGCGCGATTGTTCCAGCTTGATCCCCTTTTTAGTTTGATCCAGCACACCCTGATTTCCAGATTCAAAGCCAACTACAAGAAGGCGGCACCCTGCTTCTTTCATTTTTTTCATAACGGCATACGGCAGATCCGCCCGTGTGTTGCATGACCACCGCAATTTAAGACCGCGCCGCAGAATTTCGTCGCACACCTCCATTACCCGTTTTTTATCGGCAGTGAACGTATCATCCTCAATGAAAATTTCACGAATTTCCGGCATCTGCTTATGAATATACTCCAGCTCGTCAACTAAATTGCTGACAGACCGGCGGCGAAGCTGGTGTCCCCCCATTGTTTCAGGATAAGAGCAGAAATTGCAGCGGTACGGGCATCCTCGCGCGCTGAAAATCTGAATCATCGGCTTTTGCGCAAATGCATAGCAATAATCATTGACATCCAAAAACTGCTGGTAAACCTTTGATACCATAGGCAGCTCATCCAGATCTTCCTGGTACTCTCTGTCCTTATTGTGAATTATTTCATTATCATTCCTGTACGAAATGCCCGCAATCTCTGCCAGCGCCTTTCCCTGCGCAATCTCGGGGATTGTAAAATCATATTCCCCCCGAACAAGGATATCAATTTCCGGACACTCCTCCATCACCTGCTGCGGCAATGCCGTCGCATGGGTCCCGCCGATTATGATTTTTACATTTGGATTCGTCTTTTTGATCGCACGGATGACCTTATAATCCTCATAACACGTGGGCGTTGTAATCTCGGCCATGATATAATCCGGCGCAAATTTTTTTACCTCTGCCAATGTCTGCTCCGTATTATAGTGCCGGGTAATGCAGTCGACCAGATTGACCTTTAGGCCCATCTTTTGACTCATACCGGCCGCATATGCCAGCCAATACGGATAGTACAGCGTATCGGACTTTGTTTTTTCCGGCCATCGGCTGGCCCGGCTGATATCAAATTTATACGGTAAATTTAAAAATAATACGTTCATTTTGTCTCCTTCAATTATTTACTTCTTCTATAGACCAGTTTTTAAACAAGCCGCTTCACCGTAATATGATACTGTAAAAATAATGATAGCAGCTGTTTAAAAATTCTAATTGTTTAACTATGCAACCATATATTTACTTATACAACATTCCCATATTCCGCTAAATAGAATTCCGGCACTTCCAAGTGTGACTATAAAATTGTATTTATATCTTTCTATGGCATTTTTTATTTTTCCTGTACCCAAAAATATAAGAGCTGGTAAGATAGCCGGCAATAGATACCGTCCCTGCGCACCATTTATTACTTCAGACCCCACTGGAGTAAAAGATATATATGTTGAAGTTGAAATAAGACTTGCAGCAGAGAAAACAATCAGACATACAAAAATCTTTTTCCACTTGCCATCGACAATAATAACATCCGCCTCGCTGCGATCTGTAAAAACTACCGCTGTGAGCAGAACAATTACCGCTAAGTGATGTTTTCCATATCCCATATATGCCATAAACACCATATAGTTCTGACTAAATCCCAATGAAAAATAAGAAAATAAATGTTTTATCAATATAACCGCATATGAAATTGGATGACCTATAATAAATTTAATTTGTTCAATTGCATTAACATCAGAGCCACCTCTTACGTCACTGAATGAAGCTGGGCTTGCCACGAACCCCAGTAGACCAATAAGTGCTAATACAAAAATCGCTAAAAATATCATTCCATAAAATTTATTCCGCTTATTTTGGGAAACAAATTTCTCTTTAGGCATTAATAAAAAAATAATTCCTAATACACCATAAATGACTTTATGAATATATGCCAATACAAAAATACTTAGCATTATTATTGTTTTTCCTGTTGTCAAACTTCGCTCTTTACATTTCCATTCTTTAAAAAAGATTGCCAGCCAAAGCATGGTCAATGCAGTGATCCATGTATCATAGGAGTAATTACATGCTAAAAATATATTCGTAGGCAATAATGCATAAACTGTCATGATCATTTTCCCAACAGGCGTTTTTTTAATGGAAAAATAGACAATGATCGTGTAAAACAGCAAGCTGGAAATGCGTCCCATTACCAATATCAGCGTATATCTTAAATGGAGCAATCGTCCTATAAATAATCCAATTGCTGCAGGCAAATAAGTTATTCCTGTGTTGATACGATATGGCCTCGGTATTTTCTCAGATATAACGCCTTCGGAATACATTTGTTCCAGTTTCTGTGCTTGAACTTGAATAGATTCTTCATCGTAAACAGGAGGAAGGCTTATATTCCCCAATGAAAGCTCTGCTCGAGTTATCTTTGGGGTGCCAAAATAAGACATGTGCATCGAACGAACAAAATGTGCCTCGTCATCCCAGGACACACCTGTTGTTCTTGGCAATGTAATACATAGTACCAGACCTGCTGCCAAAGAAACTATTGCAAAAATTGTTTCCGGCCTTGAATATATTTCTTTCCAATAAAATACACCGAGAAATACCAGACCTAAAATTGCTCCTATAAATATCAGGCGATATAATCCGTATGTCCCGCTTTGCCTCATAAAGGGTTCCGTCATAGCCGCAATAGTAAAAGCAAGCGCCCAAACGAGTAAAAATTTATAAACTTTCTTTTCAAAAAAAAACTTTTTAAACCTTGCAATGGGTCTTTGCATATTGGTCATTTTCCGCTTCTTTAGAAAACGATCATAAAGTATCCAACCCACAAAAATAATTAAGAATATAACTGACACTCGAATTGAACTAAATGTTTTATTTAAAGTCGAACGTTCAAGCGGTTGTGCACTAAACCGGATATCTTTTAATTGGAAATCAGAATTGATATCGATTCTGATAAAAGGATACTCTGCGTATGGGATTATTCCAACTAAAATATTCTCGTCTACATGGAAATTAGTAGCATTTTGTTCGTTCAATTCGCCATTTTTATCTGGGTAATAAATTCGGGCATTTATATTCTCTGCGTCATCTAACTGTATTTCAACTGATTGTATAGGGATAGACAATCCGCCAATATATATTTGCGGGTCATTATTAAGCGGTATAAAATATCCATCCTTATACTCGTATCCGCTTACTTCAATTTTATAATCTCCAGATAGTGCGGAAGTGCCATCCTTGAACGAATATTTGTACTGATTTGGCTGAGATGAAACTATTGCGAGCTCGATTAAGATTGCTACTATAAAGCAAATGATTAATCGCTTGGCAATGCCATTTTGTTTTTTCATCTTAGTGAAAAATCCTCTCTGTCTAATGTAAGATTCGGATTATAATAAGGGTCTCCAGCGGCCAATTCTTTTGCCCATCGGGTCTGAAAACGGCGTACTTCTCCTTCAAAGCGTTTTTGTTTTTCCGGTGTATCATCATATCCCCGGCTTTTGGATTCATAATGATACAACTCCGCATATGGCGTCCATACAATCAAATAGCCCGCCTGACGGATTCGCATGCACAAATCGACATCATTAAATGCAACCTGGAATGTCTCATCCAGACCTCCTACTTCTTTCCATACATTACGCCGAATCATCATACAGGCAGCTGTAACAGCGGACACATTGTGAGCGTAGATCAGCCGACCCATATATCCAAAATCGCAGCGGTCGAAGCCCCTATGATAATGGCCAGCCAGCGTCAGTATGCCGATACCTATACCTGCATGTTGAATTGTATCATCAAAATAATACAATTTTGCTCCTACCGCCCCCACATCCGTGCGCTGGGCAAACATCAGCATTTCTTGAATCCAATCTGCGCTGATAACTTCTGTGTCATTGTTAAGCAGCAGAATATATTCTCCGGTTGCAAATTTTGCACCATAATTATTGATTGCCGAGTAATTAAACTCTCCATTTTTTGCTTCCCATGTAACAATTTTAATATTCTCCAACTGTTTTAATTCTTGATAGTAATCTCGGGTTGCAATTTCAATACTGTTATTTTCTACAATAATAATTTCCCAATTCTTATATGTTGTTAATTTCTGTATTGATGTTATGCATTTTCTGAGATCATCTGCATGGTCACAATTTGCAATGATAATAGAAATTTTAGGTATCGCTTTAATCGTGTATTTGATGCGATACATGGATGGAACTACAGTATCTTCAACAAAACCTTCCAAGCCGACTCTGGAAAGATGCTCAGTGATTGCCCCTTTTGCAGCTTCTATCACATATGGCTTTGCTTCGATCCCTTGAGCAACAGAGTCTTTATGTGCGCGCCAAAAATAAAGTATTTCTGAGATATGAAAAATCTTTTCCGCTTTTTCTGTCAATCTCAGGACCATATCAAAATCCTGGCTGCCATCATATTTGGAGTTAAACCTGCCAGCCTGATCCATTAACTGTCTTTTAAATACAGTGAAATGGCAGATATAGTTATTCGCTCTTAACGTATCCGGAGCAAAATCAGGTTTGAAATGCGGACAAAACGCATCTTCCGGTTTGTCATGAAACGTATTTTCATCCGTATAGATAAAATCCGCATCCTGTTCACAGATCGCCCGCATGACCTCAAACAGCGCCGCTGGATGAAGCAGATCGTCATGGTCAAACAGGCCAATGTAATCACCCGTCGACATCTCCAGACAGGCGTTTGTGTTTCCCGATATCCCTAAATTTTTTTCCAGCTTCACATAATGGATACGGCTGTCTTTTCGGACGTACTGCTTGCAGATCTGTCCGACATTTTCATGTTGAGCATCGCTTCCATCCGCCATACACAGTTCCCAGTTTCCATAGGTCTGGTCCAATACGGATCGGATCATCTCATGCAGAAACCGCGCCGGTGTGTTGTAAAGAGGCACCACAATGCTGAATTTGATGTCTCTGGCAAACTGAACGTGCCGTTGGGCCTCCAGTTCTTCCTTTGTGAACAATGGTTTTTTCGCCAGCCCCGCAAAATTTTGCCGGTGCTTGCGCCAGTCCTGAACCTTTCTCCATGTATTCCTCAACCCATTTTTTTTCAAGCTTCGCATTCCCTTACCAAATAAGCGCCCATAACGGGTCTTGATAAAGGGACGTTTCACCATATCAACAATAACGCGGAATATCCATGTTATCTTCCAGAAAAAAGCATTAGATATTTCACTGTAAGCTTGCTCGCTATCGGACAGCTTTCGTTTCAATTCTTCCCGCTGAACAATCGCGGCATGGTAATGCGTTTTGTAATGGGCAAGTTCCTCCTGCATTGCCTGCTTATCTTTTTCCAATTGAACAATCCGCCGGCGGGATGTCTCCAGCTGTGTCTGATGCTGCTCCTCCTGCTGCTTCAACTGCGCCTGCTGTACAGCCTCCTGTCTGGCAACGGCAGAGCGGTACGCTCCTTCTCTGCGGGACAGTTCTTCATTCAGACGGTTCTGCTCCCGCTTAGCGTCCTCCCAATCGGCAAACAACTGCGCCAGCATCCCGGTATTTTCCGGATATTGCAGAGGGAGCACATGGGCACGTATTGTAAGAGACGAAACCGCTTTACCTTCTAATTCAATTCGAAACCTTGGATCCTGCTCCAGAAAAATCGTGTATCCCGACCATTCTATCCCATTTTCCGGAACTGCCCGCAGCGTCCCTATATCGGAGTACACATGCAAATCTTCTACGATGCAAGGTTTTTCTGCGGGATCAAAACGCAAGGCCGATACCTTTGGAAGACGCACTTCCATCCGTACTTGACCATCGCGTTCATCACCTATATAGTGAAGCGTCTGAGCTTCGCTGAATCCTTCTTCATTTCCCGCCCAGTAAAGATTAGCCTGGAACGGTCTTTTTGCCGCCTGTTCCAGCATATCCCGGTGAACCCCATCCATTAGGCGGATATTGCGTTCATAATCCTCAATCTGCCGCAGCACATCACTTTTCTTCCGATAGCAGGCGGCATGATAGGTAATGTAGGTTGGCCGATAGTTCAGGTCATCATAAAAACCATTTTCTGCAAACAACCGGGCCCAATACTCCCGCTGCTGGACATTCAGATGCGTTTTTTCCGTAAAATCATCGGGAGAGGAAGAAAAAATAACCGTATCCGCCAAGCTGCACAAGTTTTGGATCGCCTTTTTTCCAGCATCTGCATATAGATGCTCCAAAACTTCGATTGTAACCACCACATCATACTGTTCCGGCAATCCCTCAGGCAAAGGGTCCAATAAAGAACCTACGGCGCAATACGGGCGGATGTCTTCCCTTACACAACAGATCGCATAATCGGAAATATCAATACCATATGCTTCGACGCCTCTTTCCCGCAGGGCCGCCACCAAATATCCCATCGCACATCCGGCATCCAAAACGGTTCTCGGCCTCAAGTCCTGAACGATGCGATCTGCAATCGCGCCAAAAAATATTTCCCATTGTTCCGGTTCCTCATATGGGATAGGCCCGCAATCGGTATGGTAGTATTCTTGATTATATATCTCGCTCATCTGTGTAAATCCTCCCTATCCTCCCTGATATGCATCACACACACTTTGCGCATCTCCGCACAACCTCATCCGTCCGTGGTCCAGCCACAGGACCCGGTCACACATCTCCCGGATCTGCTCCAGGCTATGGGATACAAACAACACGGTCGTGCCGCCGCCCATCAGCTCCAGCATCCTTTTTTTGCTCTTTTCCTGAAAAGCGGCGTCGCCCACCGCCAAGATTTCGTCCACGATCAAAATATCCGGATTCACTACCGTTGCGATGGAAAAGGCCAGCCGCATCACCATACCGGAGGAGTAGCTGCGCAAGGGAGCCTCAATAAATTCCCCCAACTCAGAAAAAGCAACGATCTCATCATACTTGTCCTGAAGGAATTTTTCCGAATAGCCCAAGATCGCGCCGTTTAAAAAGATGTTCTCCCGGCCCGACAGTTCAAAGTCAAATCCGCTCCCCAGCTCCAACATGGGAACAATGGTCCCGTTGACTTGCAGCGACCCTTCCGTGGGTTTTAAGATTCCGGAAATCACCTTCAGCAGCGTCGATTTTCCAGCCCCATTATGACCGATAATTCCCATAACCTCGCCTTTTCGGACATCGAAACTGACATCCTTCAAGGCCCAGAATTCCTTATATTTGATCTCCCGCTTCAGAAATTTGACCACATACTCCTTCATGCTTTGAATCCGGTCTGTATTCATCAAATAACGCATAGAGATATTTTCCGCCTTGATCATAAGCTTGCCTCACAGATTCAAAATAAACTTATCCTGTTTTGTTTTAAAAATGATCGCTCCGACCACAAGCGGTACAAAGGAAACAACCAGGCAGTAAAGGTAGGCCCTTGGAGCAGGGGATACACCATCGATCAAAATGCAGCGGATGAATCGGATAATGTGGTACAGCGGATTGCATTTATAGAGCGTCATGTACTGCTGTGGGATGATGCTCTCCGGATAAAAGATTGGCGTCATATACATCCACAGCATGGAAATAACGGACCAGAGGAACTGTGTATCCCTGAAAAACACCATCAGCGTGGACAGCAAAAATCCCATACCGATGCAGAATACCAGCAGGCAGCTCAGTCCAAAAGGTAGCAGAAGGATGGCCGGACGGGGTTTAACGCCGCTAATAATCATGACAAACAACAGAGGAATCAAAGACAGCAGCAGATTAACCGTCGAGGACAACACTCTGGAAACAGGATAAATATACTTGGGGACGTAGACTTTCGTGATCAGCGCAGCGTTTCCCGTTATAGATGTCAAAGCCAAACCGGTCGATTCGCTGAAAAAATTGTAACACACAATACCTGACAACAGATATAGTGCATAGTTTGGTACATCCGACCGGAACAGAGTAGAAAACACCACATACTGTACGGTCATCGTCAGGAGCGGATTCAAAAAACTCCAACACACCCCAAGGATGGAACGCTTATAACGGGTCTTAAAATCACGCGCTACAAGCTGCTTCACCAAGAAACCGTAGCGCTGAAACATCCAATATAGACGCAGGCCCAAAATATTCTTCTGTTTTTTGACCGCTTGGACAAGCCGCAGAAGATAAAGCCCAAGCAGCAGACCGCCGCCGGCCGCCAGGTACCAGTAATATTGGCCCACCCAGAAATCGTTTTTCATCTGGAGCTGGAAATGCAAAATCTTCCCAGTGACCGCCCCGTTGACCTCAAGCTGCTTGTCCCGCGGCAGTTCCAGCGCCACCTCCCCCTTGCCCGCCGTCATGGTGCTGCCCATCCAGGGGGTGATTGCATTCCCCGGCTGACCATCAGGCGAAGTGAGCACGAGCGCATATTCCGTTCCTTTCCGCAGCGGTACCGGCTCAACAAAAGAAATCGTCCGCACGATGTTGTCTTCGATATCCGCCGCAGGAACCACCGCCTCTGCCAAGATCTCTCCCTGGACGCCCTCGATGCTGACCTCAAGGTGACACGTATTTTCCCTTGCATAGGTCGATAAGAGCATAGACACAGCAGACAATTCGTCGGCTTGCGCTATAAACGGCTGCCGCACATTCATGCCCTGCACCAGCTCACCCACTGGCTCAGCTGCATGAACAGCGTCTGTAGACAGGCTTTGATATCTGAGCTGATCGCCGGCAATCCAATAGAACCCGACTGCCAACACGATATAACAGGCCAGCACAATCATGCAGCCCTTCTGAAAACGCTTAATGTTCAAGTCGATTCTCCAATTTCTATAAGGTAACGTCGCAGCGCGTTACAGGAATATTTAGCAAAAAAAGTAGGCAATGCATAAGATTTGGAAGAAAACAATA
>OHAA01001007.1_pt1 | contig 16135 bp, 15 predicted proteins | sample 1606051 | NCBI WGS metagenome assembly OHAA01 (sample SAMEA3541493, study PRJEB24748) | human gut metagenome | biome: human gut; feature: human-associated habitat; material: faeces | place: China | collected 2012
AAAGACCGTGAACTGAATGATTACTATCAGGCTCATAAAGAGAAGATGCCAGCCCCACCACGGTGCCGATCACAGCGCCCCAGAGGCCGGCGCGGCTCGCGCCCGCCCGCTTCGCGCCGAGAATCTGCGCGAGGATATCGATGCCGATACCGACCGCGGCGAGCAGCGCGAGAATCACGACCGCCGTCACCGAGATCAGCTCATAGCCGCTCGCCCAGCCGATCAGCCAGCTGCCGGCAAAAATGATCGGCAATCCCGGAATCGCGGGGATCACGGTTCCGGCGAGACCCACAGCGATAAGGGCGAGAGCCCCGAGATACAGTAGGTATTCCATGTCTTCCTATCCTTAGGCAGGTTCCTGCATGTCGTCCGGCACATAGCCTTCAGGCACCTCTGCCCGGTTTTCGAACGACGTGTACTTCCCGTTGAACGTAAGCTTCACGGTCCCCACAGGGCCGTTACGCTGCTTGCCGATGATCACTTCGGCGAGCGTCGGATCGGATTCCTTGTTGTAAACCCAATCGCGATAAATAAACATGATGACGTCAGCGTCCTGTTCGATAGCGCCCGACTCGCGAAGGTCGGACATCACAGGGCGCTTGTCAGGGCGGCCGTCAACCGAACGGTTGAGCTGGGAGAGCGCGATCACGGGAACGCGGAGTTCCTTTGCGAGGCTCTTCAGGCCGCGGGAAATTTCAGAAATCTCGGTTGCGCGGTTTTCTTCGCGGCGGCTGTAGCTGCCGCCCATCAGCTGCAGGTAGTCGACCACGATGAGGCCGAGCTGTCCGGTCTGCGCCATGAGGCGCCGGGCGCGGCTTCGGAGCGAGGTGACGCTGAGCGCCGGCGTGTCATCGATATAAAGCGGTGCCTTTTCCATATCGGCGACCGCGGTCGTGAACCGATCCCAGTCGCCATCCTCATCGAGGCGGCCCTTGCGGACCTTCTGCGCGTCGAGGCGCCCATGCGAGCAGATGAGTCGCATCGCGAGCTGCTCGCCGCTCATTTCCATGGAGAACACGGCAACCGGCCAGCTGTTATCGCCCGCCATCGCAACATGCTCCGCGATATTCAGCGCGAGCGCGGTCTTACCCATCGAGGGGCGGCCGGCGATGATGATGAGATCGCCAGGCTGCATGCCGGACGTCAGCTGATCGAGGTACCGATAACCGGTCGAGACGCCGGTGACATCGTTCGCTGACTTCGTGCGGTAGCGCTCCGCGACGATATCTGAGACGTTCGCCGCGAGTTTATTGAGTCTCACGAAGCCTTTGTTCCCGCGGTCCGCGCTTTCATTGATCTGGAGAACCAGTTTCTCCGCGTCATCAATGATGTCCTTCGTCTCGCGGCCTTCAGGAGCGAGAGCGGACGCGGCGATCGTATCCGCGGCGGACACGAGCTGCCGCAGCATCGAGCAGTCGCGGACGATTTCCGCGTACGTGCGGATGTTCCCGGCGCCAAGCGAATTGCTTGTCAGCGCGTTGAGGTACGGGCGGCCGCCCGCGGCATCCGCCCGCCCCGAGCGCTCGAGCTCGTTATAGACCGTGATCACGTCCGCGGGCTCACCCCGGAGGTGCAGCGCCGCGATGGCGTCAAAAATCACGCGGTGGTCGGCCCGGTAGAAATCCTCAGCCGTAATAATGTCGGAGATCTGGTCAAACGCCTGGGTATTCAGCATCAGACCGCCGAGAATCGTCTGTTCACTCTCGACAGAATGCGGCGGAACACGGACAGAATTCGCAGGAAGATCAGAACTGGAAAAAGGATCAGGCATCAGATTGCGCTCCATAGAGGCCGGAAAGGAGCAAGCGGGCCCCATGATGCAAAACGCCCTCTGAAACACTTTTCAGAAAGGCGAAAGCGGGTTAAATAATAACAGTAAAGCAGGAAGGGGAAAAAAATAGGCCTCCTTTCGGAAGCCTATTTTTTTCTCCGACAGAATCCCCTTGCGGAGGCTCTGTCAGGAGTCGGACGTTCCGGAGATTACTCTTCGGCGACGACCTGAACCGTGATGTCAGCGGTGATGTCGGAGAGCAGAGCGATCGTGATCGGGTACTCGCCAACAGCCTTGATCATGCCGAGCGGCGTGCGGACCTGGCTCTTCTTGATCGTGAAGCCAAGCTTATCCACGGCTTCAGCGATGTCGGAGTTGGTCACGGAACCGAACAGACGGCCGTCAACACCAGCCTTGGAGGCGATGGTAACGGTGGCGCCATTCAGCTTTTCCTGGAGAGCCTGGGCATTGGCCAGACGCTCAGCCTGAGCCTTCTCAAGGTCAGCGCGACGGGTTTCGAACTCGGCGATAGCGGCCTTGGTGGCGCGCTTGGCGTGACCCTGGGGGATCAGGAAGTTGCGGCCGTAGCCGTCCTTGACCTTGACCACATCGCCCAGATTGCCGAGGTGATGAATGTTTTCAAGCAGAATAACTTGCATGTCGATATCTCCCCGGGATTACTGATTGTCGGTGTAGGGAAGGAGGGCGAGGAAGCGGGCACGCTTGATCGCGGTATCGAGCTGGCGCTGGTAGATCGCCTTCGTGCCGGTCAGACGGGCGGGCATGATCTTGCCATTTTCCTGGATGAAATCGCGCAGCGTGTCGATATCCTTGTAATCGATCTGCTCAACGTGAGCAGCGGTAAAGCGGCAGAACTTCTTCCGCTTGAAGAGGGCATTGCCCTGGGAGGGACGGCGGTTGCCGGTACGACCCTTGGAACCAAAAGCCATTTTGAACTCCTAACTGAATTCCGTTATGTAAACAATGAGGCGCTGCGTGCGGCTCGAGCGAGGGGTGATGTACCCTTTGAGGGTTATCCTCGCGGGAAGCGGAAGCTGATAGAGCTTTGCCGCTACCTCTCCGTATGCGACCACCAGGGTTTCGAAATTGAGGCGGCGCATGCCGCCTGCTTCCCGGACTTCGCCTGAGTGGTGAAGAATGCCTTCAAAAACCTGCAGTCCGGACGGTGTGAATCTCGGCTCTTCGGAGCGGATGATTTCGCCGTCAAGGACCAGCTCATTCATGTCTGGCAGTCCTCTTTAAAGCGCCTCTAGCCGAATTACTCGGCGTCCTGAACGTCGGATTCCTCGTCTGCAGCTTCGTCGGAAGCGTCATCAGACTTGTGGGAAGCCTTGCTGTTCGCGCGAGCGGCCACGGCAGCCTTCTTGGCCTCTTCCTTCTCGACAACCTTCATCATCGGGGAGGGAGCGGTTTCGGCGTGCTTCGTCTTCACCACGAGGTGGCGCAGAATGGCGTCGTTGAAACGGAAATTGTTTTCGATGTCGGCGAGCGTGGCGTCAGAGCACTCCACGTTCAGGAGAACATAATGAGCCTTGACCAGCTTCTGGATCGGGTAGGCGAGCTGACGACGGCCCCAATCCTCGATACGTTCAATCTTTCCACCCTGTTCGAGAACAAGGTTCTTGTAGCGTTCGATCATCGCCGGAACCTGTTCAGACTGATCAGGATGCACGATGATGCAGATTTCGTAATGACGCATTGATCCTCCTTGCGGAAAAAACCGCCCAGGGCGTCTCCCGGTGCGGCAAGGACTAACGAGAAAACGGTTATCTTACTCTAAAAATTAAAATTTTGCACGCGAGGGATTATCCACCCGGGCGGCCTTTTCACCGACCCGCTGACGGACAGACTCAAAGAGGCAGACACCGGCGGCAACTGACACGTTGAGAGACTCAACCGACCCCATCATCGGAATCGCGGCGAGCGCGTCGCACCGTTTGCGCGTGAGCTGACGGAGGCCTTCGCCCTCAGCGCCAAGCACCCAGGCAAAAGCGCGCTTCTGATCGAAGTCATAGATCGAGCGGTCGGTCTCACCCGCCGTTCCGACCACCATGACACCCGCGTCACGCAGCTCCGCGATGGCGGAGGCGAGATTCACGACATACACCACCGGAACCGATTCCTCGGCACCTGCGGCGGCCTTCGCCGCGGCCGGCGTCACGTGGGACGAGCGGTTCAGCGGCGCGATCACGGCCTGCACCCCGGCGGCATCCGCCACACGGAGACAGGCGCCGAAGTTCCGGGGATCCGTCACGCCGTCCAGAATGAGGAGCAGCGTCTTATCGGTGATGGAATCGAGAAGCTCATCAAAGGAGAGCGTCTTCTCGAGCACACTGCCCACCGCGACGATCCCCTGATGCTGCACACCGTGCCCCGCGATGCGGTCCAGACGCTCCGCGTCCGCGCCCACCGGGCGGATGCCGGCGGCCTTCAGCTTTTCGCACATTTCGTGCATGCGGCGGTCATGCCGGCTGCGGTCCACATAGACTTCGTCAATCGACTCCGGGTTCAGTCTGAGCCGCGCCGTCACGGCGTGAAAACCCGCGAGGACCGCTTTTTTATTACCAGCCATTCAATCTTTTCCTTTAGATATCAATTCTTTTTCTTGCAATCCGTTCAGAGTCTCGGTTCGCCTTTCCAGCGCCTCGGCCCTTTCCGTCTCTGCACATCGCGGCGCTCAAAATCAATCCGCCGCAGATCAACGTCGACGCCTGCCACCTGCACTTCAAGCGGCGTTCCGAGACGGATCACTTCGCCTGATGCACTGCCTTCAAGGAGGCAGTCGTCGCTGTTATAGAAGTAGTAGTCCCAGCCGAGGTTCGAGACCCGGATGAAGCCTTCAACAAAGAGATCATCAAGCGTCACATAGACGCCGTTCGGCGTGACGCCGGTGACCTTTCCAGAGAACCCGCGGCCGATGAAGTCCTTCATGTACATGCACTTCAGCCACGCGGTGACGTCGTAACTCGCTTCGTCAGCGCGGCGCTCCGCGGCGGAACACATCTTGCCAAGCGTTTCCCAGGCGGCATGCTGAGCCGTAGGACGCGCGTACGGTGTCGCTTCAGGCTTCGGCGCTTCTTTCTTCTTCCCCTTCTGCTTCAGAGAGAATTCGGAATTGAGAAGGTCAGAAGGCGACACCGCGACTTCGGGCTTATAGCGGCGGCGGGAGAGAATACCACGGATCGTCCGGTGCACGAGCAGATCGGGGTAGCGTCTGATGGGGGAGGTGAAATGGGTGTACGCCGGATACGCGAGACCGAAGTGGCCGTGAAGTTCCGGTGAATATACGGCGCGCTGCATGCTTCGGAGCAGCGCGGTCTGAACCGCCTCTTCGTTCGGCGTCCCGCGCACTTTCGCCATCACGGCTTCGTAGTCCGCGGGTTTCGGGGAGGACCCGCCGCCCATCTTGAGACCGAAGCCTGAGAGCGTCGTGCGGAGCAGCTCAAGGCGCTCCTCGGACGGGCCTTCGTGGATTCGGAAGAGACACTCCGTCTTCTTCCGGACAATAAAGTCCGCGGCGCAGGTATTCGCGACCAGCATCGCCTCCTCAATCAGGCGGTGCGCGTCATTATGTTCACGCGGCAGAATCGCGGTGATGCGTCCGGTTTCGTCTGTCTGAATATAGGTTTCGCGGGTTTCAAAATTAATGGCGCCGCGCTTCTTTCTCGCCTCAGCGAGCACTTTATAGAGTGAATAGAGATTTTCGACGTCCGGATAGACCTCATGAATCTCGTCTCTCGCTCCTTCCTTATCCTGGAGCGAGTTCCACACCTGGGTATAGGTCAGACGGGCGTGCGAATTAATGAGCCCGGGATAGAACTGATAGGCCGTCACTTCGCCCTTTGCGTCAATCAGCGCGTCGCACACCATCGTGCAGCGATCGACCTTCGGGTTCAGCGAGCAGAGACCGTTTGAAAGTTCCTCAGGGAGCATCGGAATCACGCGGCGCGGGAAGTAAACCGAGGTCAGCCGTTCCTGCGCGCTGCGGTCGAGCGCCGTGCCGGGCTTCACGTACCAGGACACATCCGCGATGGCGACGAGCAGCCGGTAACCGCCAGACGCAAGCGGCGCGCACCAGACCGCGTCATCGAAGTCCCTCGCGTCCTCGCCGTCAATCGTGACAAAGGCAATATCGCGGAGGTCGACACGCTTACCGGCGTCCTTCTTCAGCACATGATCCGGGAGCGCCCGGGCTTCTGTCAGCACATCAGGCGCAAAGACGGAAGGAAGCCCAAAGCGGCGGGCCGCCATTTCAATCTCAACCGATGCGTCACTCGCGGATCCGAGAATTTCCTCGACCTGAGCGCGGGCCGGTTCTTCAAGCGTCGGCTGCGTCGTGATCGCGGCGACCACACCCTGCCCCGCAAGCGCCGAGGCACCGGAAAGCCTGATCTGCACATGGACCCGCGGGTCCGATGGGTCGAGCCAGAAATCCGTCCCCTGCTTCCGGACCACGCCGACCACCTTCCAGGTGTTGTGTTCCGTCACTTCCTTGAGTGAGACAAGGTTCCGACCCTTGCTGTCAGACCCGAGTCGCGCGACACGGACCCGGTCGCCGGGGAAAACCGCGTCCCCCTGCCCTTGGGAGAAAACGTAGGAAACCCCGTCATCCCCGGTTCCCGTATCCGGGTCAAAAAACACCATGCCGGACCGGGTGCCGGATACCGTGCCCTCAAGCCACGCGGAGCCGTGGGAAAGCGAAATCTTTCCTTCGTCATCCGCCACCGCCGTGCCGTCATCAATCAGGCGCTCCAGCGCCGACAGCACCTCATTCTTCGTCCGGCTGCGGGACCGGTCGTGCACCAGCGCGTAAAGCTCATCAAAGGCGAGCGGCGTTCCCGCCCGGCCGAGAACCGACTCGAGCTCGGAAGCGGCGGTTCCCGTCAGAAATGCGGTCAGACCGCCATCATCAACCCTGGTCCTGGGCCTTCTGGACGAGGTTCCTGTATTTTTCCGGATTTTTTTTCTTCTATCTATTGACAAAATTATTCTCTTCAGCGATAATTACATCCTCGTTTGTGAGGATGTGCCCGGGTGGCGAAATTGGTAGACGCACTAGCTTCAGGTGCTAGCGCCTTCACCGGCGTGCTGGTTCGAGTCCAGTCCCGGGCACCAATCATACTGGAAAACATATGATTGTGCGGTGAACCTCAGAAACGAAAGCCATTAAAGCCTTTTCGCGATTGCGGAGAGGCTTTTTTGTTACCCGCAGAAAACGCAGCTCAATCAGCCAGTTCCCGCTTTCATCATACGCCGGGGATACGTTCTCCCCGCCGTACAGTCAAAAGCCGCATCTCCGGTAAGGAAATGCGGCTTTTTCTAAGTTCTCAGCAGAATGGCGAACTTCTGCTGTTCTCTTTTACGAGATTAGAACTTGTGGACGAGGCCGAAACCAGCCTGAGCGGCGCTGGCCTTGCGGTCCTTGGCGTTGCGGTCCTTGGCGTTGGACTTTTCCTGAGCGTAGCCGGCAGCAGCGTAGACGCTGGTGCGCTTGCTGAACGCATAGGCGTAGCCGAGAGCGGCGTTCCAACGCTTGAACTTGGCGTCGCTGTTGTCAACGTTCTTGGCATCACGATAGCCAACCGTGCCGAGCACCGTGCCGCCGAAAGCCGGAACGGCCGTCGACAGTTCAACACCCCAGCCTTCAACGCCAACAGTCTTGGAGTCGGAGAGCAGGCTGAAGGAATCAGTGGCGGAAGCCTGGTTATCGAAGTAGGTGGCCTTGGCAAAGACCTTGGCAACGCCGAAGTCGTAGTTGCCGCCGAGGATCACGCTGTAACCGTTATCCAGATTCTTGTAGGTCGCGTTGCTGTTGCTGTACAGGGTGTAGTCGCCGGCGAGAACGACGGCAGCCTTACCAGCCTTGTAGCGCAGACCAGCAGCAGCGTAGCGATCGGCAAAGCTCGTGTTTTCACGGGTAGTCGTATCCTTCTTGGAGTCAGCCTTGAAGGAGTACATGGCGGCAGCCTGCAGACCAGAGAAGGCCGGGGTCTGATAGGCGAGTACGTTGTCATAACGGCCGTAGGCAGTGCCAGTGGAGCCAGCCTGGCTGCCGACAATACCGAAGCCGGACGGGAAGGCAGACACATCACCAAGGTAACCGAGCGTGCCGTTATCGGAATTAACGGAACCAAGGCGACCAGCATACAGAGTACCGTAGGCACCGGAGACGTTCACCTGAGCTTCACGGCCAAACAGGCGGCCGTCCTGACCGGAAGCGCCGTCGTCAGAGTTGAAGCCGGATTCGAGCACAAAACCAACCTTGGCATTGCCAATGTCTTCCGTGCCAGTCAGACCCCAGCGGTTGCCCGTGGAGAAACCGGACGTCATTTCAACCGTGTTGGTAGAGGACGTATCGTTATCAAGATTCTTGTGGGTATAGGCGAGGCCCGTATCCACGCGGCCATACAGCGTGACAGACGGAGCCGCGAAAGCGGAAGCGGCGAAAGTGCCAAGCAGAGCGGCGGCGACGAGAGACTTCTTCATGAAAAATTCTCCAGTGTGAATTTTCTTGGATTAATGGCAAATCGTTATGTGATCTGCCTTGAGAGAAATATTGCAAATAGGCAGTTTCAAAGTCAATGAGCCTTCAGGGGAAGACTATACCGTTTACAAAAATTTATTATTTATTTTTAAATAGTTATAAAACAAAACACAGAGGGGGTAATACCTCAACAAAGTGTTGTATTCTTGCAACAGCCCCCTGTTTTCCGTACAAAAAAGCAATTTTAATCAGACATTTCCAACCTAACCCTCAACAAAAAACCGCATCCCTTACGGAATGCGGTTTTTCCTTTCAAGTTCTCAGCAGAATGGCGAACTTCTGCCGATCTCTTCTACGAGATTAGAACTTGTGGACGAGGCCGAAACCAGCCTGAGCAGCATTGGCCTTACGATCGAGGTTGTTAGCCTTTTCCTGAGCGTAGCCGGCAGCAGCGTAGACGCTGGTGCGCTTGCTGAACGCATAGGAGTAACCAACAGCGGCGTTCCAACGCTTGAACTTGTTGGAGCTGTTATCCACGTCCTTGGCGTCACGATAACCGACGGTACCGAGGAAGGCGCCGCCGAAAGCCGGAACAGCCGTCGACAGTTCAACACCCCAGCCTTCAACACCAGCAGCGTTCGAATCCTGGATCAGATCGAAGGAGTCAAGGGCGGAAGCCTGGTTGTCGAAATAGGTGGCCTTGGCGAAGACCTTGGCAACACCGAAGTCGTAGTTGCCGCCGAGGATCACGCTGTAGCCGTTATCCAGACCAGCATGGGTGCTGTTGCTGTACAGGGTGTAGTCGCCAGCGAGAACGACAGCAGCCTTGCCAGCCTTGTAGCGCAGGCCAGCAGCGGCGTAGCGATCGGCAAAGCTTGAATTCTCACGGGAGGTCTTATCCGTCTGAGAATTTGCCTTGAAGGAGTACATGGCAGCAGCCTGCAGGCCACCAAACGTCGGGGTCTGATAAGCGAGGGCGTTGTCGTAACGGGCATAAGCCGAACCAGTGGAGCCCTTCTGCGTGCCAACGACACCGAAGCCGTTCGGGAAGGCGGACACATCGGTCAGGTAGCCGATAGAGCCGGAATCAGAAGCGATGGAGGCGAAGCGGCCAGCGTACAGAGTACCGTAGGCACCGGAGACGTTCACCTGAGCTTCACGGCCGAAGAGGCGGCTTTCCTTGTCGGAAGAGACACCGTCATCGGAGTTGAAGCCGGATTCGAGAACGAAGCCAACCTTGGCGTTGCCGATATCTTCCGTGCCCTTCAGGCCCCAGCGGTTGCCGGTGGAGAAGCCGGATTCCATCGAAACCGTGTCGGTGGAATCAACACCAGCCTTATCCTTATCCAAGTGGGTATAAGCAAGGCTCGTATCGAGGCGGCCGTACAGCGTGACGGACGGAGCAGCGAAAGCGGATGCCGCGAAAGTGCCAAGCAGAGCAGCGGCAATGAGAGACTTCTTCATGAAATTTTCTCCAGTAGTTTGAATGTGTGTATTGCTAACTACAGTTTTAAGGGCTTTTGGAGTCACCCCAAATGCATGATGCAAAAATATTTCCTCACCAGTCATAAGGGTAAACCCTTTATTATTGGTATAAAACTTAAATTTTTTATTTATTTTCAATAATTAAGACAATATTACAACTATTTTTCGTATTCCTTTAATTCCACATTTTGTGTTGTTTTTATGCAACAAACAAACAGAAAACGGCTTTAGGCGAACACCACCGAAATAAAAAAACGATATCTGATAAAGAGTTACAAAGTGAAACAAGACTGTTATTGACTTGTACAAAAATTCAGGAGCAACTATTAAACGCTTTACTTTTGTGATCCATATTTCAGAAATTCCTCCTGTCGCCCTCTTTCTCCTGTCATGTCGATGCCGCCTTCCTTAAAACGACAAAACCGCATCCCTCACGGGATGCGGTTTTTCAGTTCTCAGCAGAATGGCGAACTTCTGCCGGTCTCTTTTAAGAGATCAGAACTTGTGGACGAGGCCGAAACCGACCTGGGCACCGCTCGCCTTGCGGTCGAGAGCATTCGCCTTTTCCTGAGCGTAGCCAGCGAGACCGTAGACGTTGGTGCGCTTGCTGAAGGCATAGGTGTAACCGACAGCCGCGTTCCAGCGCTTGAACTTGTAGGAGCCGTCATCGACGTCCTTGGCATCACGATAGCCGACTGCAGCAAGGAAGTTGCCGCCGAAGGCCGGAACATTTGTGCCGAGTTCAGCGCCCCAGCCCTTCAGAGCCTCAGCCTTCTTCAGATCGCGGGAATCGCTGATCAGGTCGAAGGAGTCGAGAACGTTCACCTGGTTATCAAAGTAGGTGACCTTCGCGAAAGCCTTCGCGACACCGAAGTCGTAGTTGCCGCCGAGGACGAAGCTGTACCCGTTATCAACGCTGCCATAATCCTTAGCGTCATTGCCGTACATCGTCATGTCGCCGGTGAGGACAACAGCGGCCTTGCCAGCCTTGTAGCGCAGGCCAGCGGCGAGGTAGCGGTCAGCATCGCCGGAATTCTCACGGGCATCAGCAACGTTCGAGTCGGAGGCCTTGGTGTCGCCCTTGAAGGAATACATGATGGCACCCTGCAGGCCGCCGAACGTCGGGGTCTGATAAGCCAGGGTGTTGTCATAGCGGCCATAAGCCGTGCCGGTGGAGCCCTGCTGGTTGCCGACGAAACCGTAGGCAGACGGGAAGGCGGACACATCGCCGAGATAGCCGAGCGAGCCGTTATCGGACGCGATAGAGCCAAGGCGGCCAGCATACAGGGTACCGTAGGCACTGGAGATGTTCACCTGAGCTTCACGGCCGAAGAGGCGGTTATTCTGTCCGGACGTGCCGTCATCAGAATTGAAGCCGGATTCGAGGACGAAGCCAACCTTCGCGTTGCCGATGTCTTCAGAACCCTTCAGACCCCAGCGGGAGCCGGTGGTCACACCGGAATCCATGGAGAACGTGTCGGTGGAACCGGCAGTGTTATCCAGATTCTTGTGGGTGTAGACAAGACCCGTATCAATGCGGCCGTACAGCGTGACGGACGGTTCAGCAAAAGCAGAAGCCGTGAAAGCGCCGAGAAGGGCGAGAGCAAGTAGAGATTTCTTCATTATGTGTGACTCCAAAAAATATATCTGAAGGGAAATGCATCTGAGTGAATCTCCCCTCTGACTTCATGATGCGGCCGGAAAAAAAGGAGTCTTATGGTACAAACCCTGATTGTAAAACACTACGAAAAATAACTTTTTGAAGGAATTCAGATTGCTGGCTAAGTGTATGTAACTAGGTGATACATTTGTGTAAATTGTAGCCGTTGCCAAAAAGCAACAGATTTCCCTCAGATACACATTTAATTACAGTCACCGGCCTTTCCTTTACAGGGTGAGAGACCTGAAAAAAAGAAATCCCCGCCTCATTTCTGAAGCAGGGATTCTGTACAGAAGCCATCGGCCGCCGCCTCAGGAAAGAAGCAGCGGAAGATGAATTTCCGCAGTGTCAGGCGGGATTACTTGCCGGCGATCGCGCGCTTCTCACGGAGCCGCTCGATACCGAGATCGTCATAAGCCTCGAACGGCTGGTGGATCCAGGGGTTCCCTTCGAGGTAAGAGACGAAATAATCCGGCTGGAAGATGGAGCGTTCCTTCCACCAGAGCACAGCGATACGGATCTCGGTGATTTCCGGAAAGTCGCTCTTCAGGTGCTTCACCACCTTTTCAAGCGTGATGCCGGAGTCCACCATGTCATCGACCAGAAGGACCTTTCCCTTCAGAGCCTCGGTGCCGGTGATGCAGCTGCTGATATTCAGCTCGCCCTGCACCGTGCCGGACATCGCGCGGTAAGAGCTCGTCGACAGCACGGAGAGCGGCTTCGAGTAGACGCGCGAGAAAATATCCCCGGGGCGCATGCCGCCGCGAGCGAGACAAAGGAGAGAATCAAATTTCCAGCCGCTGTCCGCAACCTTGAGGACGAGCTGTTCATTCAGGTCGATGTAATCCTGCCAAGATACAAAGAGATCCGCCATGGCTTTTCAAATCCAACAAAAAAAGGAAGGCAGCGCTGCGTTTTTTACTGCAGTGCCGCCTGTGTGATGCTTATAGGCTGTCGGTCTGATCCGCTTGCCCGCGGATCAGACTTTCCCCTGTTTATGGGGCTCAGGCTTCAAACGGATCGCTGAGCAGAATGGTCTGTTCACGATCCGGACCAGTGGACACTGCCGCGATCGGGCAGCCAGCCACTTCAGAAAGGCGCTTCAGATAGCTGCGCGCCGCAGCGGGGAGTTTATCCCATTCTTTGATGCCATAGGTACTGGTCTTCCAGCCGGGGAAGTCTTCATAGATCACTTCGCAGCCCGCGACCTCTTCCGCGCCGTAAGGCATCACTTCGAGTTCAACGCCGTCCTTCTTGTAGCCAACGCCCAGACGCACGACATCGCACTCATCGAGCACGTCGAGCTTCATCACGGCAAGACCGGTCAGACCGTTGATCTCGACCGCACGGCGGAGCGCCGCGCCGTCGAACCAGCCGCAGCGGCGCGGACGGCCCGTCACGGCACCGAATTCACCGCCGCGCTGACGGATGCGTTCACCCTCTTCATCGAGGAGCTCGGTCGGGAAGGGACCCGCGCCGACACGCGTGCAGTAAGCCTTGGTGATGCCGAGGACGTAGTTGAGGTGATGGGGGCCGACACCCGCGCCAGCCGTGGCGTAACCCGCGACGGTGTTGGAGGACGTGACAAACGGATAGGTGCCGTGGTCGATATCGAGCATCGAACCCTGGGCGCCTTCGAAGAGGAACTGCTTGCCTTCGGCCATCAGCTTATTCAGCGTATGGGAGACGTCCATCACGCGCGGCTTCAGACGATCCGCGAAGCCCAGCACCTCGTCGATCACCTTCTGCGGGTCGAGGGCCTCAGCGTGGAGGAAATGCGTCAGTTCGAAGTTGTGGTACTCGAGAGCCGTGCGGACGCGCTCTTCGAAGAACGGGACGTTGTAGAGGTCAGCGACGCGCACCGTACGGCGGGCCACCTTGTCTTCGTAGGCCGGACCGATGCCGCGGCCGGTCGTGCCGATCTTCTTCTTGCCGAGGTTATTTTCACGGGCATGGTCAAGAGCCACGTGGTACGGCATCAGAAGCGCGCAATTGCCGGACACGTGGAGGCGGGACTCCGCGTCCATTCCGTGTTCCTTCAGCTGATCGAGTTCGGAGAAAAAGGCGGACGGCGAAAAGACAACACCGTTGCCGAGGTAGCACTGCATCGTCGGATGCATGACGCCGGACGGAATGAGGCGAAGCACGGTCTTGTTGCCGTTCACGACGATCGTATGGCCGGCGTTGTTGCCCCCGTTGAAGCGCACGACGCCGTCGACCTTGGAGGTGAGCCAGTCGACGATCTTGCCCTTGCCTTCGTCACCCCACTGGGCGCCGACGACCACTACATTTTTTGCCATCTTTTTCTCCTAAATGGACTTGGCGGAGACAGGAACCACCTGCCACTCACCCTTTTCGAAAACAATACGCTCCGTTACCTGGAAGCTCTCAGCGAGCCCGGCAGGGTCTTCTCCCGGCAGCAGCTGCACGACGATTCTGCCGGCATGACGGAGTTTGCGCACGAGACTCTCAAGCTTCGGATCCTCTGACGCCGGGGGCGCGATGACCGCGAAGGGAAGTTCGGGCGTTCTGAGCACAGCAAGCTCACGTAGATAGAGTGTAAATCCAACTGCCGGTCTAAAGCGTCCGAACGCTAATCCAATTCCGTCATAGCGGCCGCCCCGAAGGAGCGGTTCGGGCAGATCTTCAACAAGACCGGCAAAGGAAATACCCGTGTAGTAATCAAATCCTGTCACCGAGGCGCCGTCAATCGTGACGTCGTCAGCGCCGCAGCGTTCCGCGATCCACCGAAGCTCATCGACCGCCTTCTCGGCGTCCGGAACGCCCTTGCAGAGCGTGAGAACGCGGTCCAGCGCGTCGTCGCCGCCATAAATGAGGCAGAGTCCGGAGAGCGCTTCAACGGTTTTCGCGGAGAGGGGCGATGCGGCAGCGGCAAGCCCCGCCGGATCCTTATCGGAAAGCGCCGCGACAACGGCGTCCTGGATCGCGGGGGTAAGCGCCGGGTCCGCTTTCAGGATGGAACGCACAATCCCGGTGTGACCGATCGCGAGATGCACGCGCCGGATACCGACTTCGCGCTGCATATCCACGGCGAGCCGCACCATTTCCAGGTCCGCTTCGCGTCCCGTCGCACCGAACATTTCGGCGCCGGCCACATACGGCTGCCGGGTCGCGAGCGGGTGACGCGGCCGCGCGTGGAGCACCGACCCCGCGTAGCAGAGTCTCGTGATCCCGGTGCGGTTCAGAATGTGGGCATCGATACGCGCCACCTGAGGCGTGATATCGGCGCGGAATCCAGCCTGACGGCCGCTCGCCTCATCGACAAACTTGATCGTCGTGCGATCGAGCCGGTTGCCGGTACCGGTGAGAAGAGAATCCAGGAACTCGAACATGGGCGGACGGATAGCTTCAAATCCGTGAGACCTCATCACTTCGAGGGTGCGAGCACGCAGGGTTTCAAGTTCCCGCGTCTGCCGGGGCAGCATGTCGGCAATATGATCCGGTAATACCCAGTTCGTCATTTGGAAAAAATCCTATCAAAGCGAAGCAATATCGGTTTGCAGCAGCCAGATAACCGCGAGGCCGCAAAGCACGCCGACGATCCCAAGCTTCTGGATCGCTGAGTCAGGCACCTGCTGCAGAAGCGACAGTGCCCGCTTCCAGCGGCGGGGCGAGATCATCGGCATCAGGCTTTCGAAAATCATCATGAACCCGAAGGCGACCAGAAGCTCCTTCAGTCCCATCATGGCTTTGTGCCTCCAGGAAGTCCCCGGAAGTCGGGCATCGGGGCGAGCTTTTCACCAGGCTTCTCTTCAGAACGGGCCTTTTCAAGCGCCGAGGAGAAATCCCGGATTCCAGTCACACGGTCTATTTTCTGATAATTCGCGTTCGCCGCGGCATCGGCTTCAGACTTCATCTGAGCGGCGCGGCTGAGCGCCGCGGAAAGCGTCTGACGGGCCTTCGCGTCGGCCGCGGCGCGGATCTCTGACGCGCTCTCCTCGACGAGGCGGCCCGAGGCCTGCACCTGGCCATTCAGAATCTTCGCAGTGGCGTCAAGGGCCGAAGCCTGGCTCTTCGCGTTGAGGCGCACTTCAGCGACTCGCACGGATTCAATCCGCACGCCGCGTTTCAGGAATTCAGGCGCCACTTTCGCCATCACCTGGGAGGAGATCCAGACGCCGCCCCGCGTGATGAGCGACGCGTCATTCAGCCCGGCAGTTTCGCCGGCCGACGCGGTCTGAACGGCCTGCGAGATTTCGCGCGCCGTCTGATCGCCGCTTCCCTTGAATTCCTTCCACCAGAGTTCAGGCTTCACGACACGCCACACCACGTCGTAGCCAAGCGTCGGGATGCTGCCTTCGCCCTTCGGCTCAAGCGCTGACACCTGAAGCGACTGCCCCCGGCAGTCGATCATCGCGGTCCGCTCAATGGGGTCCGGGAGTTTCACATGAAGCCCGGGCTCTGTCACCTCGGCAGCCACCGATTTGTTCCAGCCAAGCACGAGCGCCGCCCTCCCCTCTTCCACCGTGAAGAAGGAAAGTCTCGCGGCAAGAATCGCTGCCAGGGCAATCACAAAGACTGCTATCAATTTCTTCATGATCATCGTCTCCTAGCGTCCGCGGTTCCGAAGGTAATCGCGGCGGTCCGTGGTGCTTTCACGTTCATCCGCCGGATCTGCGCCGGGGGTGGTCACGTTTGAAGCCGCGGCCTCTGCGGCTGCCTCAGCGGCAGGGGACGACGCGGGGGCGGATGA
>OHAA01001034.1_pt1 | contig 15896 bp, 10 predicted proteins | sample 1606051 | NCBI WGS metagenome assembly OHAA01 (sample SAMEA3541493, study PRJEB24748) | human gut metagenome | biome: human gut; feature: human-associated habitat; material: faeces | place: China | collected 2012
GCAGAAAGAATAATGGGAAAAATGAAGTATAGTATACACAAGAGAGGGGGGATGGCTATGAAAAATATTTTAAAAATAATGCTTATGATGATTACAATTTTTACGATAGCAGGTTCTGCTGTGTATGCCGCGGAAATACCGGTTTCAGATCAGGATCAGTTAATAACGAGCAACGATTGGACAGAAATCAGTAATTTACAGGATGAAATGAAAAAAGAAGAGCCGGATGCAACCATCGATTATGACAAGGCATTAAAAGTATATGTGGATTGTAATCTTATAAAATTGCAGACGGCAGATACGAAAAAACTCACAAGTGCTCTGGAAAGTGCAAATTATGTATGGGTCATTCCTTTTAAAATGGAAAAGACATATGGAATGTTTACCGTAGCCAAAGGACTTCCTTTGAGTGAAGAAGCAAAGTCTGTATTGACAAAAGCAGAACAGGAAGAAGTAAAAAATCATGTCGGAAAATGGATGATTACAGAGACAGCAGAACATACAGTGGAACCTTACTATGATATACTTCTGGAAAAACGAGAGGCATTATCGGACTGTACGAGAGTAGTACTGGTGGGAAGTCAACCGGGAATGAGACAGCCGGTTGCACTTGGGATGGATGATGAAACAGCACGTATCTGGATTTCGTTAGGGTACCAGTATCCGGTTATGGAGAAAATTCCGGAAACTCAAAATGTGGAAAGCGGTGTCTATTCATTTGAGTCTGTAGCGGAGATTTCAGATACTTATATTGAAGATTCTGAGGTAAGTACAGGAGCTGGAGTACAGAGCAGAAGTTCGATGAAATATGTGGCTGGCATTGGAATTATAGTGATAGGAAGCATAATAATCCTTAGTGTTTTAAAGAAAAAGAAATTGGAGGATTATGAATGAAGAAAATCAGTCTGTACTTATTAATTTTTACAATGCTATATTGTCTGTGTGCGTGTGGAAAAAATTCTGATGCAAAATCAAACAGTAGAGAAGATGATGGCAGAAAAGAACAAAAGATAATCATATCATCAATTCAGGTTGCTTCAAATACGAAGGTTATGCGTGCAAAGGTGTTCCTTCCGAACGCAAAATCTTTGGAAGGAACAAATTATTGGTTAGGTGGGTTAGATACTACCAGTAAGGTGGATGTAATAGATACAGGTGATGGTATTCAGATCAATGTGTGCGGCTTTTATTCCGATGATACTGCGTGGAAAAATCCGAAAGTATATAAGGGATTTCAATCACCGGATAATTCAAATACGCCATTAAAAAATGTTTTGGTTAAGGGAAAAGTTGTTCCAATGAAGGAGAAGATGTTAAAAGCGGATGTTAAGAAAACAAAAAAACCAATCCCTGTTGAAATTACACCTTATACGGTTAGTATTTGTCCCGTCAATGACTGGAGAGAAAAAGGGTGTTTTTATCATGTAGTTGCAACAACAAAAGACGGAAAGCAATATTCCATAGGAGAGTTACCTCTTACCGATGACAGAAAAGGAGCTGAAAAAAAGAAACATCCTTTCATGGATGGTACAGATCTTGAAGAACTTGGAGATGGCTATGCATCTGCAAGTGAAATGAAATATTGTGGGGCTCGTTATATTTTCAATCAGAAGATTGATATCACACAGATAGAACAGATAGAAATAATAAAATATAAAATCAGCAGATGATATAGGTATAAAAACAGGTCATAAATTTGTTGACGCTGACAGGAAACCATGTTAGGATGATGGCAGAGACTATCAATGAAGTGACAGGGGAATGAGTTTTTGACTCATCCCCCTGTTCTGATTATCAGGAGAAATGGATGAAAAAGAACAAGCAGATGAAACCAGACAATGTAGTAAAACGTCTAGGGGCATTTTTTATCGTGCTCACCATGTGTATTACCGTGCAGCCTGTCGTGCCGGTAAAGGCGCAGGAGGCTGTGCAGACAGCGGCAAGAACGATCTATACGGAATTTAAAGATGGAAATTCTACTCGTTCCGGAGATGGAAGCTATGGAAATCCCTACAATTTATTTGAGGATGCCTATGCGGCTGCCGGCAATGGGGATGAAATCTCAATTTTGGGAAGTGGTGCTTTTTTAAATGCCGAGGCTGCGGAACCGTTTATTTTTGATAAAAGCGTGACCGTCAACGGAAATGGAAATACTTTTTCCAACCGTAAGGGGGGATTTATCCTGAATACGGATGTGACATTTAAAAACATTACGCTGCGGTTTTCCAATCGTCTGCACGATGCAATTTTTGCAAATGGGCATAAACTTGTTCTTGAGAATGTTACGTGCGACAGCGGATTCCGCTATGTAGATATCTTTGGCGGATCCCTTTATGAGAATGGAAAGAATATGGGGAATCATCCGGGATCAGAGGCACAGATTCTGATTACGGGTGGTGGTACCAATCTGGGGAATATTTATGCCGGTTCCATGAACGGAACATATGACGGTAAGACACAGATCGTGCTTGCGCACGTTTCCGGTACGCAAAATGGGGAAATCTATGCATCCGGTGCCATTGAACCATATGTAAATCAGGATGACTGGTTTTCCACGCAGGAGCCGGATCCACCGGCAGCGGATGGACAATATACGGTTTCCGGCGATGTGGAAATTTCACTTACCGGTTCCGATACGAAACAGGTGTACGGAGTATCTGAAAATCACGCAGGGAAGACATTTCTGACCATGGATACAGACCAGTCCTATACCGGAATTCTAGGTATAAGCAAAGTAGGAAACCTCACAGTAAAGGGCGGTGGAACATTTGCACCGGCAGCGTTGGACAGCTGTACGGTCAGACTGGAAGGGGCAAGTGCGATTGATCTTTCCCAGATGGAAACTCCACAGGTACATTCGATTGTGAGTGCGGATTCAGCAGGAAACCGACTGATCTTAGGAAAAGAACAGAAGCTGAATGTTACAGATACCATTACGGGTGCACTTACATTTGAAACCCTGAATGGAAGAAATGGAAAATCCGGAATTGCGGAGTATGGTCACACCTATCTGGAACTTGGAAGGGCTGCGGATACGGCGGTTTCTTTTACACCGACAGACGGACAGGCGGGAATGACACTGGAACGGACATCGTCTGGAAACGGAGAAATCTGGAAAACCAGTGAGTTGTCAGGGGATGAACCGGTTGCGGTAAAAAATGTTACAGTAAAAAATCCTGTACTTTTGGCGAATGTTTCAAATATTATGAGTAGTGATAAATCGTATTATCTGGATGTGGAATGGCAGGAAGGGACACCCGAAAATGGGAAAACTTTATATCAGGTTCCACTTACATACGAAGTAGAGTTCAATAATCATATATATTATTCAACGGTTGGTGATGATGGAAATGCCAATGTTTCGGATCTTAGACTGGCATTTCATCCGGAGACAAATCAGGACGGGGTACATACAATTACACCGGAATTTTATGATGATGCTACTAGTGGCGAACTGAAACTGCCAGAACCGGGAACCTACTACATCACAATCCGTCCATTTTCAGCAGATGAACAAATTGAGCAGAAGGTAGTTTTGATTGTAAACAAAGATCCGGATACATCCGGTTCGACAGCTACTTCAAAGGAAACAACCACTACGATAAATGGATTACCAACGGCCGTGTCCATGCAGGATGAACTGAATCTTACCGTGCAGACGGTCTATACAGATAGCAGCTTACAGGGACAGAACGTGCCGTCTGCTGGTTTTTCGGTATACATTAACCAGACCCCTTATGAAGTATCCGGCATCACGCTTCAAAAAGGAGTGGCAGCCATAAAGATTCCGGTTTCAGAGACAAACGGATTTCATATGGGAGAAAATGCAATTACAGTTTCTTATGCAGGTGCAGGAGCAGCCAATGAAAACTACAGGGCACTTCCTTCCCAGGCAAACGAAACCGTGACGGTAAATCCAATTGCCGTAAAGATGCAGTATGATACCATCCAGCAGACAGCTGCGTACACAGGGCTGAAACAGAGCTGCCTTGTTTCCACGGTAAATGTAGTCCGAACGGACAACGGACAGACGGTAGATTCGCAGGTAAAGCCTGAAGTTTTCTATCGGCAGGATGGGAAAAATGTTGTTCCGGTGCAGCCGGGTAGTTATGATGTCTGGTTTAAAGTGGATGGAAACCAGTACGATGTGATAGTGGAAAAAGTCGGAACCTTTACCATTACAGCGGCGAAACCATCGATTCGTCTTACGGCAGAGACAGAAAACGGTAATTCCGTACATCTGTATGCAAAGGTAGATGGAGTCCGAAATGGCAGTATTCCGCTTGGTTCGATTTCTTTTTATCAGGACGGAACCATAATAAAGGCACAGGAAAAACTCGTATATGGGGAAGCCGATACGGTTGTATCAGACTTAAAACGTGGCGGTTCTTATCAGTTTAAGGCAGTATATGAGCCGGATGATAAGGATGGACAGACTTATTATGAAACGGTGACAAGTGAAGCCGTGACCGTTACAATCAAAGAGGACAGTTCCACCGGAGGAAGTGGAACAACCGGAGGCGGCTCATCTTCCGGAGGCGGCTCATCTTCCGGAGGCGGTGGAGCAACCGGAGGCGGCTCATCTTCCGGAGGTGGTGGAGCAACTGGAGGCGGCTCATCTTCCGGAGGAAGTTCTGGTGGCGGAAATACTTCGGGTGGTAACACAGCCGGAGGGGGAACACCATCCAACGGAAACAAAACCGATGTAGAAACTCCGTCTGACGGAAATACAGCTGGTACACAAACACCGTCCGATGGAAACGCGGCCGGACAAAATACACCAACCGTAACCGTTACCGGAACCCGGAAAAATAAAGCCATCAAAACAACGGTGACCGCTGATCTGATAAATCAGATACTGGAAGAAAACGATGGAAAACACACAGATGTGACGATCCAGGTCACCGATCCGGCTGGCAACGTAAGCTATACACTGACCGTAAATACAGCAGACATACAGACCGGAAATAAGCTGTATGTGTGTGCAAAAGATCAAAAGACAGGTGCCTATGTCCTTGTAAACGACAAGAGTTATACGGTTACAAAAGCCGGAAATGTGAATTTTTCAGCAGATTCCAATAAGGATTATGTCCTTATGGATCAGAAAGATATGGATCAGGTCACAACGAAAATATTAAAAACGGTTACATTGAAGAATAAAACCGTTCAGGTGAAGAAGGGAAAACAAAAGAAGGTTTCCCTGTCGGCTGCCTTAAATATGGATAATGTAGAAAGTGTTTCTTATCAGAGCAATAACAAAAAAATTGCATCTGTAAACAAGAAGGGTACCATAAAATCGAACAAAAAAGGAACTGCGTCCATTCGCGTGACAGTAACCTTAAACAATGGAAAGACCAAAGTTTTAAAATTAAAAGTCAAAGTCAGATAGCAGATGCAGGAAAAGACAAAACCCCGGAAATAAATATCCGGGGTTTTTGTTTTACCTAGAGAGAAAGTGCACACTGATCAATTTTTTTCAGTTCCTCCTCCGTAAACGGAGCAGAGTTTAACACTTTCAGATTTTCAAGAATCTGTGCCGGGCGGGAAGCTCCGATCAGAACGGAAGTGACCACACCGTCACGGATGACCCATTTGAGTGCCATCTGTGCGAGGCTTTCACCACGGGCAGCCGCAATCTCATTCAGGCTCCGGATACTTGCCATCCGCTTTTCATCAAACTGATCCGCATGCAGGAAACGTCCGTCCGTGTTGACACGGCTGTCTTTTGGAATACCGTTTAGATAGCGGTCGGTCAGCATACCCTGCGCGAGCGGGCTGAAAGAAATAATTCCTTTCTTCCCATCTGCTGCGGCCTGTTTTAAACCGTTTTCTTCAATGGTACGGTTAAAGATATTGTAGGAATTCTGGTTGATAATAAACGGGCAGTGCAGATCTTCTAAGATGGCAGCTGCGCGTTTCATGGTTTCCCCGTCGTAGTTGGACAGACCGACATACAGTGCTTTTCCGCTTCGCACGATCTGGTCGAGTGCACCCATGGTTTCCTCCAGCGGTGTATCCGGGTCCATGCGGTGGTGATAGAAAATATCCACATAGTCCAGACCGAGTCGTTTTAAGCTCTGGTCAAGGCTGGCAATCAGGTACTTGCGGCTGCCCCAGTTTCCATAAGGTCCCGGCCACATGTCAAAACCGGCTTTGGAACTGATGATCAGTTCATCGCGGTAGGAAGAAAATTCTTCCCGAAGGATCTTCCCGAGATTTTCCTCCGCACTGCCCGGCTGCGGTCCATAGTTGTTTGCCAGATCAAAATGTGTGATCCCGTGGTCAAATGCCGTAAAGCACATCTGTCTCATATTTTCATAAACACCGGTATCTCCGAAATTGTGCCAGAAGCCCAAAGATACTTCCGGCAGCATCAGTCCGCTGTCGCCGCAGCGGTGGTATTTCATGGTTTCGTAACGTGATTCATTTGCGTGATACATAAGAAATCCTCCTTAGTTTGTAAAAAATTTATCATAAATGCCAAATCCAAAGATAAAAAGCACAATCAGCGGCAGAATATAGGTAATGTAGCCGCGCATCCAGTTTTTAATTTTTAATCCTTTTCCGGTATTGGCTTCGGTTGTGTAGTTTTTCCAGCCCCAGCCGTAGCGGCTTGTGCAAAACAGCAGATATACCAGGGAACCGAGAGGCAGGAACAGGTTGCTTACCAGAAAATCTTCCAGGTCAAGCACAGACCCGCCAAAGATTGAAAAACCTTTCCAGTTCCATACATTGTATCCGAGTACACATGGCAGGGAGAGTACAATGATCAGTACCAGATTAACGGCACAGGATTTCTGGCGGCTGCATCCGGTCAGTTCCATACCGCAGGAGATAATGTTCTCAAATACTGCCAGGATTGTGGAAAACGCTGCAAAAAACATAAACAAAAAGAACAGGCTTCCCCAGAGTCTGCCAAGCGGAATATGGTTAAAAATATTCGGCAGGGTGATAAAAATCAGGCTTGGTCCGGAAGTCTGGTCAACATGGAACGTAAAGCATGCCGGAAAAATGATAAGTCCGGAGGTGATAGCAACAAACGTATCCAGAATGGCAATATTTACCGATTCACCAAGCAGAGAGCGTTCCTTTCCGATATAACTTCCCAAAATTGCCATCGCGCCGATTCCAAGGCTTAACGTGAAAAATGCCTGGTTCATGGCACCCGTAATGGTTTTTGCAATACCGATCTGTTTCATCCGTTCAAAGTCCGGGATCAGATAAAAGGCAAGGCCTTCTTTTGCACCATCCATAAAAAAGCTGTTGACTGCCAGAATGATCATGATGATAAGCAAAGAAGTCATCATGACCTTTGTTACTTTTTCCAGACCGTTCTGCAGTCCACGGGAGCAGACAAATACGCCGGCGCAAACAACTACCACCATCCAGAAGCCCATGGTCAGAGGTTTGCTCAGCATTGTGGTAAACTGTCCGGAGACACCGTCGGCATCCAGTCCCTGAAACTGTCCGGTGACCGTCATATAAAAATAATGAAGCATCCAGCCGGTGACCGTTGTATAAAACATCATAAGAAGATAGCAGCCGATCAATGTGATAATCCCGTGGATATGCCATTTCTGTCCGGGTTTTTCCAGTGCCTGGTAGGCTTTGACCGGACTTTTCTGGCTGGCACGTCCAACCGCAAATTCCATCGTCATGATCGGGAGTCCGAGAATAATCAGAAACAACAGATAAAACAGCACAAAGGCACCGCCTCCGCCCTGTCCGGCAGTGTATGGAAATTTCCATACGTTTCCGATTCCGATCGCACATCCGGCTGACAGGAGAATGAATCCCAGACGGGATTTTAATTTTTCTCGTTCTTCCATAAAATAATCCACCTTTTTGTAAATATTGTATAAAATACAAACGAAATTATACAATCTGTTGTGAGAAGTTTCAACCCTTTTTGACGAAATTTTACCAGGTATGTGTTGCATTTTTTTACAGATACTAGAGGAGAAGGTTGCGGAGTGTTCATGTTCTGCAATCAACAAGATTATCTTATGGAAAGAAAGAGGTATAAACCATGGTTTTAACAGAAAAAGAGATGGCTACAATTGAGGATCTGCACACACAGGAGCTGTCCTGCGTGGAGAAGTACAAACGTTACGGACAGGAAGCAAAAGACCCGGTACTTCGGGATTTGTTTGCCGATCTGGAAAAAAAGGAGCAGAAGCATGTGGAATCTCTGGAACAGGTCATGAAAGGCAGTGTCCCATCCTGTAACGTCAATGACAGGGATGGAAAGATGTATGAGCCAAAGGCAACATATGATTCCATGACCAATCCGGAAGATAAGAAAAACGATAATTTCCTTGCTACAGACAGCATTGGTTCTGAAAAAATGGTGTCCGGAACGTATAATACCGATGTGTTTGCATTCGGGGATTCCGATGTGCGCAAACTTCTGGCAGATATCCAGGTGGAAGAACAAAACCACGCGGAGATGCTCTATAAATATAAAACCGTAAACGGCATGGCATAGCCGGCATGTGGAGTGGATGTCCCAAAGCATCCACTCTTTTTGTTTTTACAAAAGGATTACAGAAACCGGATAGTACATCTTACATAACCTGTTTATCATAAATCCTGTAATAAATCTTACAGATTTCACAAGGAGAACATATGTCCCGATGGCGGTGATAAGTGGGGCATAGTTGGAAAAATATATCATATATGTCCCAACACACGATGCAAGTGGGACATAATTAATCTTTTATTTTCTATATGTCCACTATCAATTTGGAAAGTGATAGAACACTTGATTTTCTTAAAAAACACATGCAAATCTGTTTATTAAAAAAATGTTCTGGAAAATTCAATTCCGAAACAATCCCAGCGTATTAAAAATATATTGACATTTACGAACTTTGCGCTATAATAGAATCAAACATATGAACAAATGCTCATATGAAAGAATGATAAAATGAAAAAGGAAAGTATGGAGGAAACCGACGATGAAGAAAACTTACAAAATTGATGTGGATTGTGCAAACTGTGCAAATAAAATGGAGGAAGCTGCAAAAGCTACTACCGGAGTAAAGGATGCAACTGTAAATTTCATGACACTGAAGATGAACGTAGAATTTGAAGAGGGTGCAGATGCAAAAGCGGTTATGCAGGATGTGTTAAAGAACTGTAAGAAAGTGGAAGATGATTGTGAGATCTTTCTTTAAATCCGGCTTTTCCCATAGGTATCAGTCAGATTGGAGGGCACCATGAATAAAAAGCAGAAAAAAGTATTGAAACGAATTATTGTGGCGGCAGTGCTTCTGGTTATCATCGGGATTGCAGGAAGCGTTGTTTCCATACCAAAGTGGCTGGAGTTTCTTTTCTATCTGGTTCCGTATTTTGTGATCGGTTATGATATTCTGCGGAAAGCCTGGAAAGGAATCTGTAACAGGCAGATGTTTGATGAAAATTTTCTGATGGCAGTGGCAACCATCGGAGCGATCGCCCTCGGTGATTACAAAGAGGGTGTTGCAGTTATGCTGTTTTATCAGATCGGAGAGCTGTTCCAGAGTTATGCAGTCGGTAAGAGCCGCCGGAATATCAGTGATCTGATGGATATCCGACCGGATTATGCAAATATTGAAACAGACGGTCAGATGGAAAAAGTAGACCCGGATGAGGTGGAGATCGGCACGGTGATTATTGTACAGCCGGGCGAAAAAGTCCCAATCGATGGTGTGGTTGTGGAAGGACATTCTTCCCTGAATACCAGTGCACTGACGGGAGAGAGTGTTCCGCGGGAAGTCGCTGTGGGAGAGGAAATCATCAGTGGATGTATCAATATTTCCGGACTGTTAAAGATCCGCACCACAAAAGAGTTTGGAGAGTCTACGGTTTCTAAGATTCTTGATCTGGTGGAGAATGCAAGTTCCAAGAAATCACGTTCCGAGAATTTTATTTCCAGATTTGCACATTATTATACACCGGCAGTCTGCTACGGCGCGCTGGCACTGGCAATACTGCCACCGCTTGTCCGCATGCTGTTTATGGGGCTTCCGGCAGACTGGGGCATCTGGATTTACCGTGCACTGACATTTCTGGTTATCAGCTGCCCGTGTGCGCTGGTCATCAGTATTCCACTCAGCTTTTTTGCAGGAATCGGAGGTGCCAGTGCAGAGGGTGTTCTGGTAAAGGGTTCCAACTATCTGGAAGCACTTGCGGGAACGCGCACGGTTGTCTTTGATAAGACAGGAACAATTACGCAGGGGGTATTTGAAGTCTGCGGAATTCATGGAACAAATTGTGCATCCGGCAGCTGTCCGGTTGAGTCCGGACATCCGGTATATACGAAAAAGGAAGAACAGCTGCTGGAGTATGCGGCACTGGCAGAGTGTCACAGCACACATCCGATCAGTATCAGCCTGCAGAAAGCCTATGGTAAGAAACTGGATGTGGACCGGGTCACAGATGTACAGGAAATCGGTGGACATGGTGTGATCGCAACGGTAGACGGACACAGGGTTGCGGCAGGAAATGACAAACTCATGAAAAAAGAAAAAATTGCGTACCGCAACTGCAGCTGTACCGGTACAATCGTACATCTGGCAGTCGATGGTGCCTATGCCGGTCATATACTGATTTCAGATATGATTAAGCCGAATGCGGCGGCTGCCATGCAGGCACTGAAAAATTCCGGTGTGCACCGGCTGGTAATGCTGACGGGGGATGATGACCGTGTAGCACAGCAGGTAGCAGGGGAGGTTGGAATCACGGAAGTACATTCCCAGCTGCTTCCGGCAGATAAAGTTTCCGAAGTGGAAAAACTGTTGCAGACCAGGGAAGAAAAGAGTACCGTTGCCTTTGTCGGGGATGGCATCAATGATGCACCTGTGCTTTCCCGTGTTGATGTTGGAATCGCTATGGGAGCACTTGGATCGGATGCGGCGATTGAGGCAGCAGATGTGGTACTGATGGATGATGATCCACTCAAGATTGCGAAAGCAATCCGTATCGCAAGAAAGTGCCTGCGGATTGTATATGAAAATATCTGTTTTGCAATCGGGATTAAACTGCTCTGCCTGTTTTTGGTAACGATAGGTATTGCAAATATGTGGATGGGAATTTTTGCAGATGTTGGTGTTATGGTGATTGCTGTGCTGAATGCAATCCGTGCACTTTTTGTAAAAAAATTATAGGGTATAATTCTGCCGGAAATGTTCCGGTGGAGAGGAGGAACTTCATGGAAAAAGAAAAGATTGAATGCTGTAGTGAAAATCAGGTACATCCGGATCTGCTAAAGATCGTGAATGACACGATGCCGGAAGAAACGGAACTGTATGATCTTGCAGAATTATTTAAAGTGTTTGGAGATTCCACCCGTATCCGCATTCTGTTTGTACTGTTTGAAGCAGAGGTGTGTGTCTGTGATCTTGCAGCGGTATTGTCAATGACACAGTCTGCAATTTCCCACCAGCTTCGGATTTTAAAACAGAATAAGTTAGTCAAATGCCGCAGGGAGGGAAAATCTGTTTTTTATTCCCTGGCAGATGACCACGTCCGGTCAATCATTGCACAGGGCAGGGAGCATATTGAGGAAGATGCAATATAAGGATGATACCATATGGGAGAAAAGGACATTCGCTGTGGATGTCCTTTTTTTCGTACAGACGGATCTTAATATTTATTTAAGTTTCTTTAAAGATAGCCTTTTTTGGATGTGAAACTGCTATAATAAAGGTGCAGTAGAAAAAATACATCAATTAAAATATGAGGTAAATACATATGGAAACTTATGAAAGCGTAAAAAGTAATCCGGTGCAGCCGGAGCAGAAAGAAAAGAAAAAAGGCGGTGCATGGAAAGGTATTGTAGCGGTGATTCTTGCGGCAGGCGTTGTGGGAAGTACCACGATTTCTGCGTTTAATCTGGTGACTTTAAAATCCTATATTGCAGAGCAGAAAAAGGAAGAAAATCCTGAGACTACCGAGGATTACGTAAAGATCGCAGATAATTATGAGATCAAACCTACCACAAATATTTCGGATGCCTACAAATCCGGCGATACTTCAAAGCTGACAGACAAAGAAAAAGAAACCCTTGATATGGCAAAAAAAGCGATCAAAGATATGAAGATTACGGACAGCATGTCTGATTTTGAAAAGGAAAAGGCGGTGTATGACTGGATGACCAAAAAGCTCCAGCAGGATTCCGGGGCACTGACCGTTATTCCAAGTACACAGGAAGACTGTGATAATCCATACGGTGTGTTAAAATACCACAATGCCGTATGCGTCGGTTATGCAACGACATTCCGCATGTTCATGCAGATGATGGGAATTGAATGTAAAGTGGAACATAATACAGAAAAATTCCATAGCTGGGATGTGGTAAAAATTGACGGAGACTGGTACATTACCGATATTTATTCCGATGCAGGAAATGGAAATTATGCGAACTTTAATGTGACGGATGCCATGTATGGACAGTCCCAGAGCTGGGATCGCGATTACTTCCCGGCAGCTAACTCATTAAAGTACAATATGGCATACCAGAATAAGAAAACCGTGGACAGTATATATGATCTGCCGAAAGCATTGCGTGCTGCTATGGACAAAAAGCTTGGTGGGGTCATGGTTGCGTTTAAAGAGGATATTACAGAGGAAAAAGCGCAGGTGGCAAATGCCATAGCTTCTTCCATTGACAATTTCCTGATGTCCGGAAACTATAAGGATATGCCATACAGTCTGGGAACTTACAACTGGATTCAGGATCCGGATGGAAAAGGATATTTGTTTAATGTTGCCATGCCGGGATATAACACGGACAATACAAGCCAGAATATCAGCGAAAAAGAACAGAAAAAAATCGACAAGGCTGTCCAGAAAGCATTTCAGGGACTGGAATCTGCAAACGGAGATGGCATGATGATGGATGGCGCAAGTGCTGATATCGGAAATAAGGATATGACCATGGATAATGCGGCACAAAATGGGGCAACGTTCAGTACGGAAGAAACTGTGGAGGCCAGATAACAGATGAAAAAACAAAAAACGGGTTGGAAACTTCTGCTGGTTCTGACCATGCTGGTGATGTGTGTGGGATGTGGTGCGAAGAAAAACACGTCCGGTTCTGTCAGTATGTATGACCTGCGCACGGCGATGGAAGCAGCGGATCCGGATCTGCCGGAGATGCTCAATGCCAGCAGCACAGAAAAAGATGCAGAAGATAAGTTTTCCAATATTTCTGACATGGACTATAAAAAAGTGGACAGCTATTTTGTGAGTTACTCTTCGGATGGGCACAAAGCAGATGAAATTGTTGTAATTGCCATGAAAGATAAGGCAGATGCAGATGAGGCAAAAGAAAGCCTGACAAAGCATCAGCAGGATCGGTATCATTTGCTGCAGTCCTATGAACCGAAGCAGGTCAGCCGGATTCAGGATGGGTTGGTTTTTACGAAAGGGCAGTATGCAGTCCTTATTATCACAAGCCATAATGATGATGTGCGGAAAGCGTTTGAAGATACCATAAAAAGTAAGTAGTATAAATAGGATCGTGTTTGAGTAAAATATAGAAATAAAAATGCAACATTCTTTTATAGAATGTTGCATTTTTATTTACACATAATATATCGGACGATGGAAGCATTCCTTAACCCCTGAAAAGAAAATATTTTAAATTTTCTTTTCGGTTATACTTTTGCTGGCATAGAACGCAATGCTGCCTCATATTCCTCCAGAGAATATTTTCTTAAAATTTGTTCTTTTGTCAATCCAAGATCCATCATATTTTGAATTGCATCGAGTCTTTCTTCGCGTTTGCCTTCAAGTCTGCCTTTTGCTTTTCCACGAGCTTCCCCACGGGCTTCGCCACGAGCTTCGCCTAGTTCCAGCAATTCCTCCGACCGTAATTTTAAAATCTTGCCACCCATAACATCACCCAGTCCTTTCCTAATGGTATTGTTTTTTGGAATGATATAATCTGCAATCTGTTCAATCAGAACAATCATATCCATATAAAGATGTGATTTATTTTCTTTTTCAGCTGTTTCTTCAAGTCTTCGGTTAATTTCACGGAAGTCAGCTAACAATTGTTGTAACTTTCTGGTATCCGTCCCGTTGTGCTTCAAAAAGTGCTCATACCGTAAAATATGATACGGTAGCAAAATCAGTAGCCGTTTCTCAAAAATGCGGTCAACGGTATACTTTTTTGCCTGTAAAATTGGAACACGGTAGCGCATTTTTTGTCCATCCGCAAACTTCACGACCGCTTCGTGATAGTCCGGGAGATCGCGGTGGTTACGGATATAGAGAACGCAGGACTGTGGAAATTCAATTTCCCAGATTTCGTCATTTTCATAAGAAGCGTGCTCGATCGCAATCGAAATATCATACTCGAACATTCGTATAACCATCGTTTTGTCTTTCGAGGACTGGCATTCCAGATGATAAATGTGATTGCCAATCCGGATAATAGAATCTGTAATCACAGTGCCATATTTTTCATAATGTTCGTTCCGCAACTGTTCAAAATGTTCTTCTTCACTGTAAGAAGTGTGGAATACTTCATTGATCAGAGGAATCAGAAGCTGTGGCATTTTCTGAGCAATTGTTCGGAAAACATCATCAAAAATGGTGCTGTGATCGGTTGTTTCATCGTTGGCATCTGGCAGTGAAGCTGTCAGAATGTCAGATTTCTCCATGTGGTATCCTGCCTTTCCTTTAGTATATATCATAAACGTCTGTTTTTACAATATGAAATAATAAGAAACAGTTCTGCTATGACACGTTTATGAAATTTTAATTCCAATTGTGATATATGAGCGAAATGCTCCCCATGATTGCTGCGTGCTGCCTTTTTTGGTAACAACGACCTGGCATCAGATTTGGAATATAGATATTTATTGAAAACAGAATAACGCATTTTATGATTAAAGTCAAACATTTTATGAAAGAGAACGCTTTGTACATGGTATCGCAACAAAGCATTCCCCGAATGTTTTACAGATTAATATTCAGATAGACAAGATCCTTTTCGTCTTGTTCAATTCCAAGGTAACGTTTCGTGATATGAAACGAAGAATGGTTAAAAACATTCATTAAAAGTGCTGGCTGGACTCCTTCCTGCCATGCATAATAGCCAAAGGTTTTCCGGAGAGAATGACAGCTGATCGCCTCTTCACTGGTTGTATGTGAGGCATCTTCTTTAATAATGCGGTAAGCCTGTGAACGGCTGAGCGGTTTATAAGGGTTTGTCCGTTTGGAGAAAACATATTCCTCCGGATCGGGATTCTTTTCCATAAAATATAGATACAGGGCATTTTTCGCGTTCTGGTTTATCGCAATATAATTTCTTTTTCCTGTTTTATGTTCCCATACCAAAAGATGATCCCGAAAACAGTTCTTTTTAAAATCATAGACACTTCTCCAGCGAAGATTTAATAGATCGCTGATTCTCAGTGCAGTGTTTAATCCCAATACAACTAAAGTATAATTTCGCAGATGCGGTTTTACCTGCTTGTAGTATGAGCTGAAATTCTGCAGTTCCTGTCGGTTTCGGATCGGTTGTGTTGTTCCCATAAAAATTACTCCTTTCAAGCCAAAAATAAAGTGCTTTTGTGACATAAAATGCAACATTCTATAAAACATTGTCGCATTTTTGAAATAAAAAGAAAAGAAGCATTTTATAAAAATGCGGATGCGTAAGAAAATACGCAGGACATACCCGAGGAAACAGGGTATGGAATACATACATGGAGGTAACAAAATGCTGAAACTTTCATTGAAACAGGGGCAATATGTAAACATTGGTGATAACATCCGTGTGGTCTATGTAGGTGGTTCGGGAAATCACGCAAGGCTGCTCATTGATGCCCCACGGGAACTCAACATTGCCAGAAGTACCACGGAAGAAAATCCGGCACGAAAGAGAGAAACCTATTATG
>OHAA01001038.1_pt1 | contig 15834 bp, 8 predicted proteins | sample 1606051 | NCBI WGS metagenome assembly OHAA01 (sample SAMEA3541493, study PRJEB24748) | human gut metagenome | biome: human gut; feature: human-associated habitat; material: faeces | place: China | collected 2012
TTTCCATGGCTGCCTGCGGCGGAACACAGACGCCGGCAGACAGTGCTGCCGCTTCGCAGCCCGCTGCCCCGTCCGCCGTGGTGCAGCCCTCTGCTGCGGAGACGACCTCTGCGGCGCTGCCGGTAAAGGCTCTGAACCCCAAACAGGTAGAGGAAAACCCTTACATGGCCAAGAGCGATGCAAACATTCATCACGATGGCTACAACACCGACTCGACGGATGAGATCCTGCCGCTTGCCATCTATCCGGAGATCAACGTTTCCTATGAGACGACGAACGCGAACGCTTCGCCCGCCATCTACTTTGACAGCTACGGTCATGCCGTTGTGCCGCTGCTGGGCGGCATCGCCATCCGAGACCTGAACGCCGAAGAAACAAAGACGCTCGGCTATTTCTCGCCAAAGAAGCATGACGGCGGCGGTTACGTTATCCAGAGCTCCTATACCTTCCTTGACGAATCCAACCGCATCGTCTGCCCCACGAGCAACAACCATGTGCTGATGCTCCGCGCAACGGATGAAAACGGCAATGTTCTGCCGGAATTTGAAAAGGTGCTGGACATTGATATCAAAGCTGCAGCCGAGGCCGCGCTTGGAAAAGAACTGACGCAGAATCTTCTGTCCGTGGTCTTTGACTATGACGGAAACCTCTGGTTTGCAACGGGAGGCTTCCGCATTTATCCGCAGCGCCAGCAGCAGGGCGTCATCGGCTATATTGCCCGCTCGGCCATTGATGCGATCCTGAACGGCGAGCAGACAGACCTTTCAAAGGCTGTTTTTGTCCACGAACTGACCCCCGGCGAGGGCGCTGAAAACGGCATCGCCGCCTCCAAGGACGGTGCGGTGGTCCTGACCAACCAGAACTGCTATCTTCTGCGCGCAGAAGAAGGCGTAGACGTTGTATGGTGCACGCCCTATGAGAGCGCGGGTGCAAAGGTGAGCGGCGAAGGCGATAAGACCACCGGCGGCGGTCTTGCGTGGGGCGGCGGTTGCTCGCCCACGCTGACACCGAACCTTGTGCTGTTCACGGATAATCAGGACCCTGTAAACCTTCTTGCACTCGATATGAAGACCGGCGAGGTCGTGGCAAGCACCCCGGTGCTGGATGACCTGCCCGAGGGCTATCAGGTAGCCGTTGAGAACTCTGCCATCGTCTATGACGACGGCGAGGGCACCGTCAGCACCATCGTCTGCAACTGGTTCGGTGCGGGCAATGCAGGTCTGGCTGATCCCAACAACGACTCCTCCATCCAGAGCTACGCCAATATTTACGACCAGAACTGGCTCATGAAAGGCAACATCATGATCGCCCCCGGCATCGAGCGCGTGGACACCGTAAAGACCGCAAACGGCTACGAGATGAAGAGCATCTGGAGCCGGAACGACCTGAGCGACACTTCCATCCTGAAGCTTTCCACCGCAACGGGCTATATCTACGGCTATGTGCAGGATGTGACGACCGGGATGTGGCAGTACATCATTCTGGATTTTGAAACTGGCGAGACTGTTTTCACGATGGATGTTTCCAACAAATACGGCTACAACAACATGGCTATTGGTATGTATGCCGGCAACAGCGGCAACGCGCTCTACTGCCCGACGGGCTATCTGGAACTGCTTCGTTTGCAGGACCGTTTCGTTTATCTGCCCGAAATGCCCTACCGCAAGGTCGAGCTTGATCAGGCAGCAAGAAATGTCCTCTCGCAGGAACAGTTTGCGCAGGACGGCGGCGAAGGCACCGTTGCAAGCTGGCGCAACACTGTGACCGTCCGCAACGTACATCCCAACACCACGGTGGCTTTCCGTATGAACAACCTGTCCGGCAGTACATCCGGTCTGAACCTCTACACCTATGGCACGGACGGCAAGCTGGCAAAGGTCGATCCTGCACTGTGGTCGATCACAGACGAGGACGGCAAGGCTGTAACGGAACTTACCGCCGGTACGCTCTACGAGCTGCGCGTGACCGTCGCCGATGGCGGCGCTCTTGACCTGAGCGAGACGGAAAAGGAGATCGGACTTTCCGTTGTACTTGGAAAGTAAATCCGTTCCGGACTGTTGCAAAATAGCTCTCTGAAAAATATACAAGCCCCGGAATCTTTTTCGGAGCCTTTATGGCTCGAAAAATTGAAAGCCTTGCCTGAGCCGTAAATTCCAGCACGATCCAAGAACCAATAAACCAAAAAATCCGAACCCTTCTCCTATCGAGAAAAGGTTCGGATTTTCTATTTCAGTGGCAGTCCTCCTGGTAGACATTCCTACACGTTGCCCCGCCTGCGGCGTTGCAGTGCTGTTCAAGTCCTGTTATCCGCCGTTGCAGCCAAAGGGAAATAGTCATGTAAAACAAAAAAGACAGCTTTTGATAGCTGTCTTTTTTGTGGTGCGGATAAGAGGACTTGAACCTCCACCGAGTTGCCCCGATTAGAACCTGAATCTAACGCGTCTGCCAATTCCGCCATATCCGCATATTCTGTTGTATTCCTGCGCCGTTGCGCCGGGAACGATAGTTATTATACCAGATGCAGCAGAATTGTCAAGCACTTTTTTGAAAAACTTTTCATCTTTTTGGAAAGGATCATACTTTCGTAAAAAAAGCTGTCGTAGGCTGTAGTTCCGGTCAACATAGTGTCGCACCGGGTATCCTGTAAGCGTTTTTGCGGTGCCTTGCGTGCGCTGTGCACGGTTTTGGATTTGACAGGGTTTTCGCGGCGATGTAGAATAGAGGTACTGTTTTCTTACAATTATATAGAGGAGCGTTTTGCCATGCTGTATTTTGAAAACGACTACTGCGAGGGTGCACACCCCGCCATTCTGCAAAAGCTGACCGAGACCAACTTTGAAAAGGTCTCCGGCTACGGCACCGACCCCTACTGCGCCAGCGCCCGCGAGAAGATCCGCGCCGCCTGCGCCTGCCCGGAGGCCGATGTGCAGTTCATCTCCGGCGGCACCCAGAGCAACGCCATCGTCATCGCGTCCATGCTGCAGCGGTGGCAGGGCGTAGTGGCTGCTGCCACCGGCCATGTAGCCGGGCACGAGGCCGGTGCCATCGAGTATACCGGCCACAAGGTCATCACCCTGCCCCAGCACAACGGCAAGCTGGACGCTGCCGAGCTGCGGGCACTGGTGGCCACCTTCTACGCCGACGACAACCACGACCACATGGTGTTCCCCGGCATGGTGTACATCTCTCACCCCACCGAGTACGGCACCCTGTACACCAAGGCGGAGCTGGAAGCCCTGCACGCTGTGTGTCAGGAGTACAAGATGCCGCTGTTCCTCGATGGTGCACGGCTGGGCTACGGTCTGGCTGCCGAGGGCACGGACGTGACGCTGGCCGACCTTGCCCGGCTGACCGATGTGTTCTACATCGGCGGCACCAAGGTGGGTGCGCTGTGCGGCGAGGCTGTGGTGTTCCCCCACGGCGCACCGGCGCATTTTATGACCATGGTCAAGCAGCAGGGCGCACTGCTGGCAAAGGGGCGGCTGCTGGGCATCCAGTTTGACGTGCTGTTCACCGATGACCTGTATTTCTCCATCAGCAAAAACGCCATTGCCACCGCCAACCGCCTGAAGAAGGGCTTTGCGGAAAAGGGCTATCGCTTCTTTATGGACTCCCCCACCAACCAGATCTTCCTTGTGCTGGAAAACACCCAGCTGGCTGCGCTGGAAGGCAAGGCAAAGTTCGGCTTCTGGGAAAAGTTCGACGACACCCATACCGTGGTGCGCATCGCCACCAGCTGGGCCACCCACATGGACGAGGTGGAAGCACTGATCGACCTGATGTGATCCTGCGCCCCTTTCGGGGGGTATAACGATTTGAATGCCCTCCGCGTTGCTTTGGGCATTTTTAGCGAAAAAACATTTATAATTTTGGGACAGTGGAGCGTCTGCGGACGCTCCGCTGTCCCGTTTTCACGGAAAGGGCTGCTTACGGAGAACTGGCTGTTTGCCGTCACGGCTCCAATCGTGAAAAGAGGCTCAGAAGCGCCGACAGGTGCTCCTGAGCCTTTTTTATCGTTCTTCTGTATTCCACGGCTGCGGGGTGCTTTCCACCGACTGACCGGGGACGGCAAGGGCGCGCTCCATCAGCAGGGCAAGGTAGGCGTCCTGCAAGGCGTCTGCCAGCGGGTACACCTCTGCCCCGCCGGCAAGATAGCCCTGCATCCTGTCCAGAAAACAGGCGATGGCGGTCTCGTCCTCGTTCAGCCCTGCCTGCGCGGCGGTTGCTGCCAGCGGGTCGGGCAGCGGGGTCAGTTGACTGCACACCGGCTCCCCGGCGGCATCCAGACAGCGCAGGGTGTCGTCGAACACTTCCCCCCGCTCTCCCTGCACACTGGTGTGGGTGCTGCGCAGATAGGAGTGGTACTGCACGCCGTTAAAATCCAGAAACGCTGTGCCGCCGCCCGCAAATTCCAGCGTGTGCTGCTGCAAGGTCTTTTCCACCAATGCGCCGTTATGCACCGCACCCCAGCGGGAATCCGTTTCGATGATCCTTTCCGTCCAGCTGCGTCCGGTCACTCGCACCGGCTGCTGCCCGGCGTTCAGGAACTGCCGCGCCAGACTGACCGCGTGGTAGCCGTGCGCCACCGACAGCCGGGCAAACTGCGGCGTGCCCAGTGCGCCGCTGCGCACTGCTGCCAGCCGTTTTGCCAGCGTGGGGTACAGCCAGTACTGTTCTGCAACCTGCAGCTTTGCGCCCTGCTGGTGCAGCTGCCAGAGGGCGCGCAATGCGTCCTCCTCCAGCGCCGCCGGGGTCTCGCACAGCACGGCAAAGCCCCGGGCAAGCCATTCGGTGCTGACGGCGGCGATGGACGCTTTATTCACTGCCACCACCACGAAATCCGGGTGCAGGGCAATGCACTGCTCCGCCGAGGTGCTTACCGGCACGCCGTACTCCCGGTGCATTTTTTCGGCCTTTTCCTCGGTGCGGCAAAGCATGGCGCACAGCGCGAACCGCTCCGGCAGCGCCTGCGCGATACGCCAGTAAAACAGCGACCGCCAGCCGGAGCCTACTACTACAAACCGCAGCTTAGCCATTTTTCTGTTCCTCCTGAATATGCTTTTGCAGTTCCTGTTCAAACCGGTCTGCGTCCAGCGGCAGGGTAAGCTTCTCCCCCAGCCATGCGGACAGGTAAGCCGCATCGGTCAATTCCAGCGCCCGCACGCCCTCCACGCCGGGAGCGGTCAGGGGCGTGCCGTGCAGGATGGCGTCCGCAAAGTTTGCCAGCATCTCCGGGTAAGGCTCTGCCTGCGGCGCGAACTGCTCGGTGGTGGTGGTCTCGGTAAGCTGCTGGCGCTCGGTGCAGTCGGCGGTACGGCGGTAGGTCTCGGTGTCCGGCGTGTAGGTGTGCAGGGTGAGGGTGTCCTTTTCCAGCAGGGCGGTGCCCTTGGTGCCCACGATCTCCAACCGCTCGGTGTAGCTGCCCTCGCCGGTGGAAAGAATAAAGGTTGCCGTGCGCTGCTGCGGGTACTCCATGAGCAGGGTGGCTTCGTCGTCCACCATGAAATCGTTATACTTCCCGTATGGGATCATGGCATAAATACTGGTTGGCATCCCGAACAGCCACTGCCAGATGTCCAGAATGTGCTGGCCCTGATTGAGCAGCGCGCCGCCGCCCTCCCCTGCCCAGCTGGAACGCCAGCTGCCGGAGCGGTGGTACATCCATGTGCGGAAGTAGCGGCTGTTTTCCAGCTGCACCCGCTTGACCTCGCCCAAGACTCCATCATCCAGTAAATTTTTAAGTTTTATATACTTTTTGTAGCGGCGCTGATGGAACATCATGGCGAAAACAAGGCCGCTTTTTTCGGCGGCGCGGTTCATTTCCAGCGCCGGTGCCAGCGCGTTTGCGCTGGGCTTGTCGCACAGAACGTGCTTGCCGTGAGCAAAAGCCTGCATTACCAGCGCCGGGTGGGTCTTGTGCGGGGTAACTACCAGCACGGCGTCAAACTCTTCTGCATAATCGTACAGCTGGTCGGCGCTGGGGCACACCCGCACCGTATCCGGCAGGGTATCCTTTGCCCACTGCTGCGCCCCGGCGCTGCGGCAGACTACGGCGGTCAGGCGCAATGCCCCCGCCTTTCCTTCTGCGATCATCTGGGCATACTTGCGCCCCATGACCCCGGTGCCAATAACGGCTGCGCGTACTTCCTGCATGATGCTCCCTCCTGTTTTTCCACAATGTATTTTGTCATAGTTGAAAATAGAAAATCAACTTTCCGAATGAAGGCTTCCCCCGGTCGGGGGAAGCTGTCACCGCAGGTGACTGATGAGGGCGCTGCTGCCGAAATCACCCCTCATCCGTCTGCTCACTGCGTTCGCAGCCACCTTCCCCCCCAAGGGGTGAAGGCTTTTGCGCCGGGTCACGCTGCAAAAGTTAATTTTCGTAGCCCTTCAGGTTTGCTTCAATGGCGGCTTTGTCCAGTGCTTCACCGATGACGATGACTACCTCCTGCCCCTGCGGGATGGGCGCAAGGGTGCAGCCGGCAGCGGTGGCGTTCAGCTCCAGCCAGCCGCCCGCCGGGGCGGGTGCAAAGCCCTTGACCCGCAGCACCTGCCCGCACTCCGGCGCTGCGAACAGCCGCTGTGCGGCGGCTTGCAGCTGCTGCGGGGTGAGGTGCAGTTCCAGAAAGCAAAGGGAGGTAAAGGCCGCGTGCTGGTCAAAATGCAGCTTTTCGCAGCTGGCCTGCCGGTAGCCGCAGGCGGCAAGGGCTGCAAGGTCTGCATCGGTCAGGGCAGCCCAGTCCTTGGCAAGGATCTCCCCCGGCGCAAAGCGGCGGGAGGACTTTGCGGCTTCCAGTGCACGCTCCAAGTGGGCAGCGGCGGCAGCGCACTGGGCGGGCGCTGCCAGTTGGGCGCGGCTCAGCAGCACGCGACCCGCGTTCATGGTCTCGGAAGCCAGCAGATACTCTGCCTGCGGCGAAAGCGTTTCCGGCAGCAAGGCGTCCACGATGGCGATGACGCTGCCCAGCTGATACCACCGGTCCAGCGGGTCGTCCCGCAGGATATCGAAAAACTCGTCCACGTCAAAAATGCCGCTGGGCTCCACCACCACCCGGTCAAAGCCGCGCATGGCCATGGCGATGAGCTTGGTACGCATCCGGCGCTGGTGGGTGTCGCAGTCGCAGCCGCCGCTGATGGTCTCCACATCGCAGCCGGGGCCCAGCACCTCCTGCACCAGCATGGCGTCCACGTTCACCGCGCCAAAGTCGTTTTCCAGAATGCACACCTTATGCCCCTGCTGTACCAGATACCGCACATACCGGCGCAGAAAAGTGGTCTTGCCTGCGCCCAAAAAGCCGGTGATGAGATCCACCTGAACCATATCTTTTTACCTCCGTTGCAAAAACCCTCCCAGCGCCGCAGCGCCCGGGAGGGCTTATATTTCAGTCTTTTTTCCGGCGCTGCAATTCCTGGATGATCCCCGCTGCTTCCGGCGCGATTGCTCCCGGCACAATGGCCGGGCGCGCCAGAAAATAGCCCTGCAAAAGGTCTGCGCCCAGCTCGATGACCGTGCGCAGCTCGGCGGCGGTCTCCACGCCCTCGGCAACGATCTTCATGCTGCGGGGGTGGGCGTATGCCACCACATTTTGCAGGATCTGCTGCTTGTCCGGCGAGGTGTCGATGCCCCGGATGATGGTAATATCCACCTTGATGAACCGGGGCGCAAGCTGCAATAGCGTATTCTCGTTGGAATAGCCGCTGCCGTAATCGTCCAGTGCAAACATCCCGGAAAAGCCCGGTGCATTGCGCTTTCTCTCCAGTGCTTCGTAGTCGATGGCTTCCTCTTCGGTGATCTCAATGACCATGCGGCGGCGCAACTCATGCCAGCGGCTGTCTATATAATCAACATCCGCCTGCGACAGGCAGGTGCTGGCGATGGAGTTGACAAAGAGCATGGCATCCCCGGACACGCTGCCCGCCCGGCACAGACTGTCAAAGGTCTCCAGCGCCTTGGTAAAGGTGATGCGCTCGATCTCGTACAGTGCGCCCTGCTCCCGCGCCAGCTTCATGATGGTGGCCGGGGAGCGCAGGGTGGGCAGGTCGGAGCGCATCAGCGCCTCGTAGGCGACCACCCTGCCGCTGCGTGCCGAGTAGATGGGCTGGAAGCAGTAGAACACCTGCGCATTGCTGAGCAGCTGCCGGAACTCCCTGCGGGTGCGCTCGGCGTAGGCTTCGCGGTTGTACACCCCGATGTCGAACTCCTCCACCCGGCCCTTATCCGCGTGCTTGACCTGATACATGGCAAAGTCGGCGTATTTTTTCAAGGTCTCCCAGTCCTGCCCATCGTCCGGGTACCATGCAATGCCGCCGGAAAGGCTGATGTGCAAAGCGTTGCCGCTGGGCAGCAGCGCCACGCTCTGCTGCATGGCACCGGTCAGGTGGTCGATCTTTTCCCGTACTTCGTCCCGGCTGCGGTAGCCGTGGAACAGCACAAGGAACTCGTCGCCGGAAAGGCGGGCACAGACAGTCCCGGCGGGGGTATTGTCCCGCAGGCACTGACCGGTGCGGCGGATGTACTGGTCGCCCCAGTCGTGGCCGTAGGTATCGTTGATGTGCTTGAGGTTATCCAGGTCCATCATCATCAGCGCAGCCACGCCCATGCGCTCCGGCGCGGCAAACAGCTCGGTGCACACCCGGTTGAAGGCCTGCCGGTTGTACAGCCCGGTCAGGATATCGTAATCGCGCTCGTGCTCGATGCGCTTCCGCTCCAGCACGGCGGCGGTCACGTCCTCGGCAAGGCCGATCTTGGCGTGTTCCTCGATGGTGCTGCGCAGCATGATGTACCGCACCCCGTCCGGCTGCTGAATGGTCAGCAGCTCGTCCCCCTCGGCGGTGCGGTCACGGGGATTCTTTTCCCGGATGCCCTTGAGCACCTCCTCAAAGCGGCGCACGCTCAGCGGCTTGCCCTGCATCTCGGGCTTGCCCAGCAGGGAGAAGAAATTATCGGTCACGAACACGCTGCCGGTGTCGGTGCGCAGCTCGTAGCCGCCGATCTCCACACTGGCCATATCCATGATGCGCAAAAACTTGGTGGAGTTGATCACCAGCTCCTTGTTCAGCTGGGTAATGGTCTCGGCAAAGCGGTCCACCTCCCGGATGGCCGTGCGTGACAGGTGCGGGAAGGTCTTTTTCTCCTGCGCGTCTATCACCTCGCGGTACAAACGGTTGATGGGTCTGGCCAGCCGTGCCGAGACCAGCAGGCTGCCCAAAACGCTCAGCACCAGCGTGATCGCTATGGTGGTCAGCAGCACCTCGCGCACCCGGCTGGAAAAAGCCAGCAGCACCGACTGTTCCATGGTACCGGCCAGAAACCACTTTTCGGCGGCAAAGGGCGCGTTGCGGTTATACACCTGCAGCGGCTCCAGCACCATATAATAGCGCTTATCGTTCAGCTCCACCCAGTTGCCGCCGTTGCCGTCGCTGCGGCAGTTCAAAACGCCCAGCGGTGCATCTGCCGTTACCAGATCCTCGCCGGAGGTCACGGTCTTGCGCAGGGAGAGCACGCCGTCCGTCAGCGCATCATCGGTAGTGGTCACGATAAAATAGGTGCCTGCCTTGTCCTCGTCCAGCTCGGTGAAGGGCAGCTTTGTCTGCAGATAGTCCGTGAGCAGTTCCACGCCCACCACGCCGTATACCGTGCCGTCCGGCAGGATCAGCGGCATGGAGTAGGCAATGGCGTGCCGGTCGTCCCCGGCCAGACAGTAGGAGTTGGTGGTCCAGCGGCCATAGCTTTCCGCCGAAAGGCCGGCATCGCTCTTATACGCGGTCTGAAAGACCGTGCGCAGGATGCCGCCCTTGGTATTGCCCTGATAGGGGAAAGCGGGCTGCCAGCCCTTATCCGTGCCGATGGCCAGCTCTTTTACCACTGTGGCGCTGGCGCGTTCCAGCAAAAGGTCGCTGTTGCGCTCCGAAGGGCGGGCGTCCGGGTCCATATCCCGCAGGTAGATGCCGGGCATTTTTTTGCCCACCTCGCAGGTGTCCAGATCGTGGGTGTTCAGGATGAGAAAGATGCCGGTCACCTGCTTTGTGCGCAGGGTGTCCAGAAGCTGCGGGGCAAGGGCTACCAGCAAAGCATCGCTCTGTTCGCTGCCGTTATCCAGCGTGTCCAGCGAGATATCGCCGCTTTTCAGCAGCTGCTGGGTGGTGGCGGTGATCTGCTCGCTCAGCTGCTCCAGATCCTCCGCGTTCTGCAGGATCTCCTGCACATAGCTGGCGCGGTTGCGCACCCGCATGGTAAGCAGATCCTTGGCGTTTTCGTCCAGCTGCCCGGTCACGTTGACGGCAAGGATGCTGGCGGCCGACATCAGCAGCTCCACCGCCAGCACCAGCATCATGGTGGCAAAAATATTGTAGAACACGGTTCTTTCCGGTCTGTTTTCCAAGCGCTGCCGCTGGCGCTGTTTCCATGCGTCAAACATCGCCCTGCCTCCTTTCCGTCTTTTTTGCGGGCGGTCAGCCCTCGTACTGCTGTAACTGCGCAAGGGTGGCCTGATACCACGCCTCAAAATAGTCGTCGGTCAGTTCCAGCCCGCTTGCGCGGATGGCGTCCATGTCGTTGGCGGCGGTGGTCACCGGCAGATAGCCCGACTCCACCGCGAAAGCGATATTATTCTGCGGTTCGGTGAACCACTTTAAAAAAGTGACTGCGCCGTTGATCTCGTCCTCGGTGCCGCCGAGACCGCAGCCGCCGCCAGAAAGCTGCGGCGCGAGATCTTGTTCTTCATCCTGCTCTATACCCTCCCGAGCACCCTCCCGAGCGCAAGCGCATCCTACGCCATCACATACTTTTATATAATACCACCACTTCCAGCATAGTGTAAACTGTTTCTTGAAAAATCTGGTAAAAAAGTATAGATGACGAATTTTCGTCTTATTTTTTGGCAGTTATGCCAAAAGCACGCGTCCCCTATAAAAAAATGGGATAGCGGAGCGTCCGCAGACGCTCCGCTATCCCGAAGTAAAAATAATTATTCCTCTAAAGATGGCCAAAGCACAAGCGGCGGCCATTTTTGATCGTCCCGCGTTACATCCGTATCCGCTGCGCGGCGCGGGCGATGGAGGCCAGCAGGGTCACAAGGCGCTTTTCGTCCATCTGGCCGCAGTAGGTGGTAAAGGTGTAGTAGCACCCCTGCACGCAGAAGGAAAGCACCACCTTGCGCACTACGTCCGTCTCAAAGGTGGGGTCGGTCTGGGCGATGCACTGGCACATGGCCTGCTCCACCCGGTTGATGAACAGCCCCTGCCGGGAGCCGGAGAAGAGCACGCTGATCTCGGCCTGATGCGCGGTGAAGGCGCGGAACATCTCCCGCGCAAGCCACTCGGTGCGCTCGCTCACATCGCTGGCGGTCAGGCGGGGCAGGCTTTCCACCACCGCGTGCACCATCTCGTCCTCCATGGCGTTGGCCAGCGCATAGATATCCTGATAATGGGCGTAGAATGTGGATTTATTGATGCAGGCGCGGTCGCACAGCTCCTTGACACGGATCTTTTCCACCGGCTTTTCGCGGCGCAGCTCCATAAAGGCCTGCTTGATGGCGCGCTCGGTCTTTTCAATGCGGATATCCAGAAAACCCACCTCTTTTGCATTTTTGTTGATTTTCCAACATTTTTCCGGTTTTGCGGATAGACAAGCCCCGCAGCCCTTTTTATACTGGGTATAAGCGGAGCGGCGTTACTCCTTGCGGTACAAAAGCCCCTGCTGCTCCAAAGCATCATGGATGCGGGCAAAGGTGTCCTTGTCCGGGCAGCGCAGGGTGTGCAGGTGCACGCCGCCGGTCATGCGGCTCAAAAGGCTCTCGGGTGCATCCGCAGCCTGACGGATAAAGTTATCCACATCGTACCGGTTGCACAGGTTCAATGTGGCGCGGATCTCGCCGTAGAGGCTGTTTTCCACCGCCACATCCACCACCGTGCCGCCCTGATCCACCACGGTGTACAGCTCCCGGCGCATCTCCTCCTGCGTGCGGTGCACACAGGCCAGAATACCGGTATAGCCCTTCTCCGCCGGGTGCAGCTGGTAGCCCCGGGGGGTGGCATCGATCTGCGCCCCACCGGCGCGCAGCAGCGCCACATCCCCTACCACGATCTGCCGCGACACCCCCAGTTCTGCCGCCAGCGTGCTGGCGCTTAAAGGGGCACCGGCACTGTTCAGCCGGGTCAGGATGCGTTCTCTGCGCTGTGCTGCATTCATAGGGGGTCAGGCTTCCTTTCCGTAAAACGACTTTTCTCTCCTTATTGTAGCAAAACGCGGCAAAATGTGCAAGGTTATTCCAATCTCAGCTTTCTGAACAAAGGCTTTCCCCAGAAGGGGGAAACCTATCTCCAAAGGGTAAAGGCTTTTGCGCCGGTCACGCCGCAGGCGTTGCTTTATTCTACCCGCAGCAGGGTGGCGTAATTGGAGGGCAGCTGCACCTTCATGCGGTTCCACTCGGTAGAGACCAGCACCTCCTGTGCACCCACGGTGTCCGCCAGCAGGTCGGTGACCTTGGCGGTTTCCACCGGCAGCTGGAACTCCAGCTGTGCGGGGGTATCGCCGTTGTTCAGCACCGCTACCACCGCCTTGCCGTCCAGCACCCGGGCAAAGGCGTAGCACTGGGTGGTGAGCTGCAATTCCTTTACCTCGCCGTAGGTCATTTCCGGCAATTCAGCCTTGCATTTCCCCAGCGCTTTGTATACACTGGTAACAGGATTTGTACGTTCTGCATCAGCGTAGTCATTGAGCTCCAGACAGGGACGCAGCGGCCAGTCGCTGCCCCACTCCTTTTTGCCCTCGATACCGAACTCCGAGCCGTAGTAGATGGACGGAATGCCCCACAGGCTGTACACCAGAATGGCAATATGCCGGATGTGCTCCCGGTTGCGCAGCTTGTTGGGCAGGCGCTCCACATCGTGGTTATCCGAGAAGAGATACAGCCGGGTGTCGTGGCACAGCCCCTGCAGCCGGCGCATGGTGTGGGCAATTTCAAAATAGTTGTGGTCGTTGTGGCCGCTCCACAGGCCCTTGTGCAGCTCGTAGTTGGTCACGGAGTGCAGCATTTCCGGGTTTGCCCAGCGGCTGTAATCGCCATGGATGACCTCGCCCATCAGCCAGAACTCCGGCTTTACCTCGTTTGCCAGACGGCGCAGCCCGCGCATGAAGTCGAAATCCAGCACATCGGCTGCGTCCAGACGGATGCCGTCGATGTCGAACTGCTCCACCCAGAAGCGGACGGTATCATAATGGTACTGCTGCACCTCCGGGTTGCGCTGGTTCAGCTTGACCAGCAGGTTGTAGCCGCCCCAGTTGCCGTAGGAAAAGCCATCGTTATACTCGTTGTTGCCCCAGAAGTTCACATCGCAGAACCAGTCCTTATAGCGGGCGTTCTCGCGGTTCGCTTTCAGGTCCCGGAACGCGAAGAAATCGCGGCCCACATGGTTGAACACGCCGTCCACGATGACCCGCTGCCCGCGGGCATGGCAGGCCGCCACAAAGGCCTTGAACTCCTCGTTGGTGCCAAGGCGGCGGTCCACCAGACGGTAGTCGATGGTATCATAACCGTGGGAGCCGCTTTCGAACAGCGGGCCGATGTAGATGGCCGTGCAGCCCAGCTTTGCCGCGTGGGCTGCCCATGCTTCCAGCTTTGCAAAAGCGCCCGGGGTGGGCTGGCCGTCGTTTTCGTGCGCACAGCCGCACAGCCCCAGCGGATAGATGTGATAAAATACTGCTTCGTCATACCAAGCCATGATCATTCGCTCCCATTCTATTGCTCTAAAAAGTTGCACCGCCCGCAAGGCGGCAGCAACAGTATACCACACCCTCTGGCAAATATGTGTATTTTTGCCGATTTTTGTCAAGATTCTCTAAGATTATCGGCTACTGTGCCGGTAAAAAGCATTTTTCTTGGATAGTTTGCCCAAACAGCCTTGTATCAACCGGCGCACACCGCCGGTCAACATAGAGAAGTAAGGAGATCTTTGCATGAATTACCCTGTGATCCCCCGCGCGTTTTTCAGTGGCGACTGCTTCGATGCCTACCGCATTCTGGGTGCGCACCCCTGCACCGACCCAAACGGCGCCGAGGGCTGGCGTTTTGCCGTGTGGGCACCCGGTGCCACCGCCGTGGAGGTGTGCGGCGGCTTTGACGGCTGGGAGCGCGGCGTGCCCATGGAAAAAGCCGATACCGGCGTGTGGAGCGCCTTTATCCCCGGCCTTGCGGAGGGCGAGTTGTACAAATACCGCGTGCATGGCGCGGACGGCAGCACCGTGATGCGCAGCGACCCCTACGCCTTTGCCACCGAGCTGCGCCCCGGCACTGCCAGCAAACTGACGAAACTGGATTTCACCTTTGACGACACCGCGTGGATGGAGCGGCGGGACAAATGCCGCAACCGCCCGCTGAACATCTACGAGCTGCACGCCGGCAGCTGGAAGCACAAGCCCGGCGCAACCCGGCCGGACGGCTCGGACGGGTGGTACAACTACGAGGAGCTGGCGCGGGAGCTGATCCCGTGGCTGCTGGAGCACCACTTTACCCATGTGGAGCTGCTGCCGCTGGCCGAGCACCCCTTTGACGGCAGCTGGGGCTACCAGACCACCGGCTACTTTTCGGTGACCAGCCGCTACGGCACCCCCGCCCAGTTTGCGGGCTTTGTCAACGCCTGCCACCGCATGGGCATCGGCGTCATCATGGACTTTGTGCCGGTGCACTTTGCCGCCAACGCCGACGCGCTGGCAAAGTTTGACGGCACCTACCTGTACGAGTACGACAGCGACGTGGGACAGAGCGAGTGGGGCACCTGCAACTTCAACTACTACCGCCGGGAGGTGTGCAGCTTTTTGAGCAGCGCCGCCGGGCTGTGGATGGACGTGTACCACTGCGACGGCATCCGCATGGACGCCATCTCCCGGGCGCTGTACTGGCAGGGCGACCCCAACCGGGGCGTGAATCAGGGCGCGGTGAACTTTTTGCGCAGTTTGAACCACGGCCTGAACGAGCGCTGGCCCACCGGCATCTACATGGCGGAGGACTCCACCAACTTTTTAAAGGTGACTGCCCCCACCCGCTACGAGGGCGTGGGCTTTGACTACAAGTGGGATATGGGCTGGATGCACGACACACTGGACTACTTTGCCACCCCCTTCGGCGAGCGCCCGGGCTGCTACGGCAAGCTGCTGTTCAGTATGCACTACTTCTACAACGAGCTGTATCTGCTGGCGCTGAGCCACGATGAGGTGGTGCACGGCAAAAAGACCATCATTGACAAGCTGTGGGGCAGCTACGCGGAAAAATGCGCCCAGCTGCGCACCCTGTATTTTTATATGTACACCCATCCCGGCAAAAAGCTGAACTTTATGGGCAACGAGCTGGCACATTTCCGGGAGTGGGACGAAAAGCGGGAGCTGGACTGGAATCTGCTGGAATACCCCTTCCACGATGCGTTCCAGAAGTACTTTGCCGCTCTGAGCCGCACCTACGCCTCCGAGCCTGCCCTGTATGACGGCGAGTACAACCCGGACTGCTTTGAGTGGGTGGCAAACGAAAGCTGCGCCGAGGGTGTGTACGCATGGCTGCGCAAGGGGCGCGGGCAGAACCTGCTCTGCGTGATGAACACCCAGGACCACGCCCACAAAAAGTTCCCCCTGTACCTCAAGTTCCCCTGCAGCGCAGAGCTGGTGCTGGACACCGAGGCCGGCACTTGGGGCGGCGTACACAAGGCGCACCGCAAGCAGAACTTCCACACCACCGACGGCGGTGTGTTCGGCCGGGACCAGTACACCGTACTGCCGGATGCTGTCGGCGTATCTGTGTTCTTTGACGTGTTTTTAAAAATCGAAGTGCAAAATCTAACTTTTTT
>OHAA01001054.1_pt1 | contig 15701 bp, 15 predicted proteins | sample 1606051 | NCBI WGS metagenome assembly OHAA01 (sample SAMEA3541493, study PRJEB24748) | human gut metagenome | biome: human gut; feature: human-associated habitat; material: faeces | place: China | collected 2012
CCAATTCCTGGTCCAACTCATTAAGAAGAATATTGCTCAATATAGGACTCAATGGACCACCTTGGGGGACGCCCTCGGCAGTCTCCGCGTATTTGTGAGATACTACAACTCCTGCATTAAGGTATTTGTGTATCAAAGATATTACACTGCCGTCCTTGACGGTTCGGGATAAGACCTCTATCAGTTTGCTGTGGTTAACACGGTCAAAGAACTTTTCCAAATCCAAACCGATACAGTAGCGATAACCTTGGTCTGCATATTCCTGCACCTTATGCAGTGCATCGTGAGCACTACGATGAGGGCGGAAGCCGAAGCTGTTGTCACTGAACTGAGGTTCGTAAAGCGGTATCAACACTTGGCTGATTGCCTGCTGAACAAAGCGGTCTACCACTGTCGGGATACCTAATGGGCGAGTTTTACCGTTGTCTTTCGGAATTTCTAACCTGCGCACAGGGGACGGACGATACTTCCCCCTGCGTATCTTTTCCAACAATTCGTCTTTATGGAGGGTAAGGTATGGCAACAGTTCGCTCGTCTCCATCTTATCGACACCTCCCACTCCTCCATTCCTTACGACTTGGCGGTATGCCGCATTCAAGTTCGATGGACTTAGAAGGAGTTCCAACAGATTGTTTTCTTCCAATTGCACTTCCACAAGCTGCTCATCTTTTATCTCCATAAAAGTCTGCACTCCCACATACTCGTCGGATGCTGTCCTATCCATTTGTGGGCAGTTCGTTTTACTGATTTTCCGCATTGACTCTTTCATAAAGTATTAAATGGTACTTGTTTGATTAAAAGTTCAGTCCTTCACCGACTGCCGATTTTTTTACCTTGTCGGTTACTATGACCTCTGCTGACTTCTCACGGTTCGTTATTACTGCTTGACTGTATTTATTTATTTTTCCTCGCCCGTGAGACCTCCCCAGTTATGGACATATTCTTTCCATCTTATGTCTGCTTGATTTACTTTGGATGTTCCGGACAACTATAGGACTTCGTTTTGTTTAGCAAACTTATCCACATCCTTAAGCCTTAATATCAAGTTTCTGTACGTCAGACCAGATATTTGCCGCAGGCTTCCTTCAGATTCCACCTCACGATGGACACCCTTGCCGTTGGCTATATACTTCCCGTTGTCAGGGCGCTTTAGGGACTTACACCCGTTAGAATATGTTCGTGCTGGGCGAACTAAAAAATACCCGATAGCTTTCACACAGCTATCGGGTATTTTTATATGTTCGGTTTCTTTTTCTAAATCAATACTCTTCCTCGTTAAAGAAGAATTTGGAATATGAATATCAGCTAATTGCATAAAAAGATGTAGTTTTTGGAAAACCTATTTGGCACTGAAACGCTGCAAAACGCCATTTCATGCCCGAATACGTAAAATAGACCACAATATCGACAATCAGCCATAAACATACGATTTATATTATTTTAATCAAACAATCTCCCCCTCTAGCATTCCATAACAAAACATCAAGGAGAGACGCTGCAAAGATACGGCGAATTAACTTTTGCGCAAACATTTACGCACTTTATTTACGCAGTTGCAATTACGCACTTTTTGCGCATTTATTTTACGCACCCTTATGCCACTTCTTCATACTCTACATATTCGGCTTCCGATTCTTCTTGTATTATCGGGGATGATTCTGTGGAAACATTGGCAACCTTTTTCAATTCTTTAAGCCAATTTCTAACCGTACCTTCTGCCACACCCAACTCTTTGGCAATCGCCCTATTGCTCAAACCTTCTTCATGAAGTATCTTTACTTTTGCCTTTAGTATATTTTTATCCTCAGACTTGGACGGTTTCAATAACTTTTCTTCTGCCGAATAACCCTCTTCCACAAATTGCGGAAAATTATCTTCCTTGACTATTCTATATAAGATTACATTATCTCGTCCATGTTGATTTTCGCCTTGTCTCACTTTTATCTGTTTCAAGTAAATCGTCTTTTCATCCATTTGAGAACGTCCCATCGCAAAACTACTATCGCAGAAGTTCATCAATCTTTTACTCCCTGCCAAATCATCAGCCACAATTTCCTTCTTTGAGTTTCGCTTCTTGGTATGGGCAATTACAAGTAAACTCAGTCCGTATGTATGCTTCATCGCTGATAACCGTTTCATAATTCGAGTGGCTTCCATACCTTGGTCAAGTTTTCCACACAAATAGGTAATGTTATCCACAATATATGTTTTTACTCCCATTTTCACCCCTTCTTCTATCTTTTGAAATAAATACGCCTCTACTTCATTATCCGTACAGACTTGTTCAATTCTTAAACTTGGGCGATAAAGATTGTCAGAGAATTTATAAGGTACTCCCGTTTTATCATTCGTATAACGTGAACGAAATTGGCTCAAAGACAATTCATAATCTAAATACATTACTTTACGTTCTTGTGCTATATCCTCAGCCATTTGCATGGCATATAAACTCTTACCAACATTGGATTCTGCAAAGAATATACATAGTTCATTTTCGTACCAAAATGTCTTATATAATGCCTTTGTTGGTGGAAGTTTCAAGGCTTTTTCCATAGCTTCATTTGCAGTTAAATATGTCTGAACTCTTGTTTCAATATTATTTTTTTCCATTTTCTTCTTTTTTAAATATTAGAAGGCATAGTTTCTACTTCCAAAATCATTTATTGACATTGGCTGTTACTATATAATTGTTTGCTGCCTTTATCTACAAACAATATATTATCAAGTATTTAAATCTTTTTTATTTAATGGAACTACCTTTTGAGCAGTAGGCATCCTAAACGTTCCATAATCACCCTTAGGAAAGGTAACTCATCAATCAGAAAGAGTGCTCATTCCTTTCTGATTAATGATGCAAATGTAAAAAGAAGAAATGGAATTTGGCAACTAAAATCCAACACTTGTTATCCAATCCAAAATCCAAACCAAAAATCCAATAAGCAATTCTATTTTTTTATATAAGTTTACTCCAATTCTTTTGGTACTTCAAAACCGTACTTTTTTAATGCTTGTACTATGTATGAAATATTTTCATTTTTTTCTCTAAATAATTCAGGCTTATGAATGTATTTATAAGCAGAATTATTCGCTTTATTGGTTATGTCATAGTCTTTATTTGTTACATAATTTGCAATCTTTATAATTGTTTCTAAGTCAAGTTTACTACGTAACATATAATACAACACAGCGGTTCTATTCTTATTAGAAGTGCCATTTACTTGTTTACTGTTAGATGATAACATTGCTTCTGCATCTACTTGTTCGTTGGGAGTTTCTTTTTTTTGATATAGATATTCCACATATTCATCGTAAGCCGTTTCTTCATATTTCTCAGAAATATATTCTAATTTATTGGGATTTTCCAAAAAATCTTCTAATGTGTCTTTAACAAATAAGAAACGCCAAGTTGTAATTTTCAAAGAGTATTCTTTACATTCATAAATAAAAGCCAAATACCCGTTCTCCTCTAATTGTTCAAATTGGATTAATAAGTCATTTATAATCCGTAATAGATATTTCATGCAAGGAAACTGATATAATTCTTGTTCCCCATAAGTAGCATATCCAATAAGATAACTATATAATTGCGGAGTCGTCTCAAAGTACAATATATTCCTTAAAAATTGTCTGCAACGCCACCAATCGTAATATTTAACAAGAATTTCATCTAAATTAATTTTTTGAGCATTCGAGACACTTCTGTCATAATTCTCTTTGATATTGTCTGTTATCTTAACAATATCCCTTGCATCTATATCCATTGTTTCCTCGTTTTTATAATTTGCCACTAAAATACAAAAAAAGAGTAATCCCAATAGACTACTCTTTTAAAAATGATGATAAAATGAAGTATCGCCATACCTCTTAATATTTAAAGAATCAGTATATATAACTTTGAAAACATAAATCTTATTTCTTAGCCATATATCAATAAATATCACAAAGTTCCATTCTATTAATCTGTTGTTATTTTCTTTGTTCTACATATTGTATTACATTTTGTCAATACACATATTCAATCAAGTAATATCCTTTGGAGTAAGAACTATTCTTTTTATTGATTTTCTTTAATAGATTACCTTCATAAATGTAATCGAAAGTATCATCTTTCATATCCTGATATGAAATAAGATTATTTGGTTTCTTGCCACACCATTCAGTTGCAAACAGTATATGTTCATTATAGGGAGAATTATAATGCTTTATCAATGATGATAAATTAATGTTGGTATTATTGGCTTTATTACCATAATGAATATCAAAAGTCTGTGTAATATTATCGTCATTGGTATAATGGTACTTAATCATATTGCCATTTTCCCAAGTATATTCCTCATAGTTATGGATTTTATACCGATTACCGCCTTTTTCCTCAGATGTCAGGTCAATGCTCTTTAATTCACCATTATCATAATATGTCAATGTGCCAACAGTTGTAACACGTGTTCCACTTGTTTCATAGATATATAACTTATCCATATATCCTTGTTTGTTAAAAGTAAATTCACATTTGGAGTTGAGAACTTGCTTACCATTCACATAAGAAATGAATTGATACCGATTATTGATGGTAGTAAATGTTTCCACAGCTTTATATTTAAAATTCTGATAAAACTCTTTCCGTACTTCAATTAGGTTTCCATCATCATCATATTTGAAATAATACCACTTATCCCCTTTGTTACCAACCTCTTTTTGAGTGAAAGCATTAACCCAATGTATGCTTTTCACCAAGTATTCACCCTTGCTGTTGGTTTTAGGAAGTATTACATCATTGGACACACCTTTATCATTAAAAGATACTTCACTGTTAGATTTATCTACTATCATAGGCGATGACTGTAACGAGTTAGCAGAATCACTGCCACCCTTAACAGCTCGTATGCGAAAGTGAGAATACCGTCTTTGAGCCACTACTCCCCATCCATTAGACGCAAACACTAAAGATACAGCATTGCGCAAATCCTCTTTATACAATGTCCCCGACCAATAACTTAAATCTTGATTGTTATTAGTGATTAAGACTCCATTGCCTGCATTCATTGTACTATACGAAGGTGGAGTAGGAAAAAATAATTTGTTACCATTTATTTTGCTTGTGAGCATATACCCACAAATTTCGGTTAAAGTAGATTGACTTGATACCTTTTTAAAATATTCCCCTTTATCATCTCTTATTGATTCCTTGTCCATATCTAAGTAAAGTGTAAAGTCTGAGAATTTCAATATGCCATGAGAGTAATCATACAATCCTTCAAACAACGTCTTTCCCTCTGACGAAAGCACATTTACCAATAAACCATCTATCTTGACAGATAGCCACCCTCCAAAAGAACCTCGTTGAGTATGAATTACGTGCTGCCACATCCACTGACCTTGTAACCAAATCGGTACACCATTCTCGTCTACTCCTTTTATATTACGTGGGATTTTCACAAACTCTTGAGAACAATTCTTATGCAATCGGTCTATCTCCGTATAAGTAGGCAATCGGTATGGCTGCCCCAACTTTGCTCTTGCAATGTCGTAATTCCGATTTCCTGATATTTCGTAAAGAGGATTAGAACCGCCATAATTGATTAAATCCTCTCCAACAACTTTTCCCGTTACATCCCCCCATCCAAACCTACTGCCAAACCCACCATAGTTTGCAATCTTTGCCTCCCCGTTTTTTAGCAAAATCATATCACCCGTTGACCAATAAAGCACATCGCCATTATCAGCACGAACTCCCATATCCACAAAATCCCGATTATCCGCATACAATTTCAATGACAGAAAACAGGCAATGATAATAAAAATGAGAATGTTTTTCATAATATCAATATCAACACCTTTGGCTCTATCAGTGCGGTTTTAAAATTATTTAAAACATAAAAGAGGAAGTGTGAGCCTGCTTAACTTACTCCATTAGTAGGCTCTCGACTGCCCTGTGATGAATAAGAAAAAACAGCTCACACTTTGGCGTTATATATAAAGTACATATATACACGACAAAGGAGAACGTTTTTAACTATTCCTATCACAAAGTAAATTGTCGAGATTCACTAATTCGGAATAAAGCTAAACGCTTCCTAATATTTACGTATGCCATTGCGTTATGTCACAACGACACTGCAAATATATACATAAAAAAGCGACATAGCAACGTTCTGTGAGCTGTTTGTTTCTACAAAAATACTGCTTTATAGTTACTTCCAATCATTATGCCACATATCTTTGCATCAATCGTTGAACTTGAACTATTTGAAACTTACACCCTTTTGAAGTGACAAAGCCTTGTTTGTTAAGTTTGTCAGCCATTTGCGAAACCGTCATACCTTCTTTAACCATTGACCGCAACAAAGCGACTGCACGCATATTATTGGTGTTATTTTTGGCTTTTTCTCTATTGGTTTGGTTGCTACGCTGAATAGCCTCACTGTGTTTATTCATAAGATTTTCACTTTTCCCAAGTTTTACACCTCTTTCCTTTTTGGCTTTTAATGATTGGCGTGTCCGCTGACTTATTAGATTGGCTTCATATTCTGCAATGGATGATATAATATGCAATATCAATCGGTTAGCTTGTGGGAAATCGCAAAATGTAATTTCAACATCACTTTCCAATAGTTTAGAAGTAAAAGCTACATTTCTACTGAGGCGGTCAAGTTTCGCCACAATAAGGATAGAATTGGTTTTTCTGCATAATGCCAATGCTTCTTGTAACTTGGGACGGAAGTTATTTTTTCCGCTTTCTGTTTCCACATATTCAGAAATAATCTGTCCATCTTTAACAAAGGAATGTATAATATCTCTTTGTGCTTCAATTCCAAGACCACTCTTTTCTTGCTTTGTGGTAGATTGTCTCAAATACGCAACATACTTACTCATATTCTATCATTTTTATCTGTTACTGACACTTACTGAACGGTCGTTTAGCAACTGTAAGTTGCCTTAAATGCGACCAATTTAACTCTATCTTAATCTCCACAATATAAGTTTCGTCCATATCCCATCGAAAAGGCAATCGCATCGGGAGATATGCCTTTGAACTCACTCTTGTTGGACTTTCTGTTTTTACGTTCATTGTGTGCCATCCAACTTGCTGCAACCACCGCATCAAGCTTCGCTGCCTTTTCCTCACGAACTCTAACCGCATCTTTTTCCCAACGCCATGCAGTTTGGAGGCATTCACCCCATGTACGCCCTTTGCGTTGGAAGTTATTATTATAAAGTCTGTGCGCATCCTTCATCACCTGCTGCTTATTATATCGTTTCATATCTCCTTTGTTTTAATTACAACGCAAATATATGACATATATTCAATAAATGCAATTTGCCATCGCTAAAAGTTATTAATTTTATGACATATATTTATTTTATGCAATATATTTCGTATTTTTGCCATAAAACAAAATATAAAATGGAAGAAAAAGAGAAAAAAGAACGCACGGTGATTCACTTATACATAAAAGAGAACGACACCCACCACTATTTCGGAAGCATAGCCAATGTTTTTGAATATTTTTCGCCTGATATGCTTGGGATTTCCTACGGTTCTTTACGAAATTACGGATTATCTAACGAAAAAACTTTTCAAAACTCAAAGTGCATCATTCGGAGAGGAACTCTTTTGTCAAAATCGGGAAATAGGGGCAAAAAATAAATATCACACTGTTGTTATGCCTATAAATTCACAAAATTAAGCCTCTGCAGCACGGATATATGTGACTTATTATCAACATGATAGACACTATTTTGTCTTGCGAGAATTAAAAGACACACTATGTACTATACTTGCTTGTTCTTCTTTAACTCAAACAAACTTTATTATCAATTTTTCTTAAAAATGTGGTGGTAATATATTTTTAGTCGTATATTTGCAATGAAAGCACTTGGATTGGAATCCTTTCAAGTGCTGTGTGGGTAGATAAATAGCTACCCCACGTGATTTTTATGATAGAAAATAATGAAAAGAAAATTACACTTAGTGTTAGTGTAACAAAATTTAAATCTAAGCCTGAGGATTGGAAAGCACTGACTTATAAACGTCAAACAATAACTATTGAAGAACTTGTTAATCGTATTTATGAAGGGCACTGTATTTGTCAGAATTTCCATACAAAAAGTGAGATGTTTGGATTGAGTGAAAAAACAATAGCCAATTTTGATTTTGCTGATTGTGTAATTTTGGATATTGACGATACGTTTCTATCCATGAATGACTTCTATTTATCACTAAAAGATGAACACAAGCCAACTATTATTTATACTACATATAGTAACGTGGATAATGTTAATAATAGATTTAGGCTGATTTATGTTTTTGACAAGTCAATTAGTAGTAATGATTTTTACAGAAGCATAGCTAATGCAATTACTTATAATATTCAAAAAGAAATTAAAGGATTTGATTTAAAAGATAAGACATGTTTAAACGTCTCACAGCAGTTCGCAGGTAATGGAAATGAGAATATAGTATATTATTATAATGATAATATTTTTACTCCTACGGACTTTGGAATTGATGAAAACTTTTTTTCCAACTCAGGCAGTATATTAGAGAGAGAGAAGAAAAACAACATACAATCTTATTTGGAAAGTAAAGTTAAAGATACTGAGTTCCTGAAAGATTTTTGGAGTACGAGTTATAAAAGAAACGAAGAAGAATTTATACGTAAATATGCAAATGTATATCCATTCCTTGAAGCTACTCCATTGCCTGAGACGGACGCAGATACACCTTATATACTATTGCCTGAGAATTATGTAAAAATAGAAAGATATTGGTATAAAGAGCCACAAACTAAAGGTGACGGAGAAATAGTTTATAAAAGCCATGCAGTGAAATTAAAATCAGGACACAGACGAAAACTGTTATATGATGGCTGTTTGCTCCGAAAGATTATGCTACCCGATATTACGGTAGAACATCTCCTATATTGCCTTGTATGCGAGCGGAGATACTATGTGGATAATCAGGATAAAGTTATAACCAATAAGATACTGTACCAAATTGCAAAAGACGCTTGGAATGATACTAAACGAAGCATTAAGCCGAAAAAAGAAGAAAAACAGTTTGTTGTCAATTCCAAGTATTGCGAAAAATATGGAATAAGCAAACAAGCAGCCCGAAATATAGCTGCCAAAATGTTATTAGACTTGCAACTCAAACAATTATACGATACGAAATTATCAATTAAAGAGAATTTGGAATCACTGAAAAATCAGGGCATTAAAATCGGCAAAAGCAGTCTCTACAATTGGGTGAAATCAAAAAAAATATAGCCAAAATTTGGGACTCCCGAAAGCAAACCACATGTGAAATACCCCCTAGAGGGGGGGGGCTTCCTCCTACCTGAGTGAGGGGTTACAGCGGTAGAAACATGTCAAACGTGTTAAATATATTAAAAAGTAAAGACTATGCTTCCAAAAAGTGGTAAATAACTACTCCAAGTCGTATATTTGCCATGTAACGATATTCCTATATCATTACACAATAATAACCACCTTGTTTATAACTCTAAGACTTGAGTGGAGAATAATACATTTAAGCCATGAGTTACGAATTAATTGATAGTGAAAAGCTGAACCAATTAATTTTAAGCATAGAAGTACTAAGCAAACAAGTAAAAGAACTATCCGAGAAATCGAAAGTTAGCGAAAAGAAAATTTACACAAATAGTGATATTAGGGAATTACTTGGAGTACAAGACAAATTGATACGAAAGTACCGAGACGATGGCAAATTAGCATATCATAAAGAAGGGGATAAATTTTGGTACAGCCAAGAAGATATAGACCAATTTTTATCCCACAACCATAATGGAGCCTATGCTTACAATTAATCAGCAGTGTTATAATCAGGGGTGAAATCAAAGTTTAACTTTGTTTCCACCTCTTTTTGCAATGTTTCGGGTAGAAATTTCGCATACACTTTTTCCGTCACCATCACACTACTATGAGCCAACAAACGACTAACTTTATGCACATCCACCCCATTATTCAGCGCAAATACAGCAAATGTATGACGTGCAACATGTATCGTCAAATTAAAAGACAAACCTCCAATTTTATCTCCCAATGCTGACAATGAAACTTTAATTGGAGTATTCTTATTAATACGCATTCGGTCAAGTTCCTCCTTATCAGACAAATCAAAATCATTAGGTAACAATGCAAAAACAAAACGATTATTGTTGTTCTTTGACCTCCATACCTTCAAGATATTTAGTGCAGCATCATTTAAAGGAAATTCGTGTGGTACGTCACCTTTATAAAGTATCTTTTTCAGTCTACGATTTTCAAAATCAATATGTCCCCATTGAAGAGTTAATATATCAGAGAAGCGTAGTCCACAAGCATGGAAAGCGAATAAAAACATATCCATATACTCCCTTGTACGTGGATATTTTACTTCATTATACAATGCTACAAATTTAACTAATTGCTCTTTTGTTAAATAATGCACATCTTCATCTTCAATATCTTCATCCCCTAATTTGGTTTTAATAGACAAATACTTATCTGATATTGCATCAGCAATAGAAGTATCTAACAACCCCTTCCTTGCAGCTAATTTAGCGGCTCTCATCAACGGAGTTAGCGTTTTATTAATAGTTGCATTAATATTATTACGTTTACCTCTTCTCCATGTTATATAAGAATCTATCAAATCTTCTGTTACATCAGCAATACTAATACTATCCTCTCCCAACTTTTCCAATAGAAAAGAACGAAACAAGCCTAAACTATTCAGGCTATTATTACGAACGCTTACACCAATTTTTTCCATCTTATAACGTGTCTCCACATTATCAATGGCAAACTGCACAAAATCTTGGTTTTCTTCCATGTTGGTATTATACTCACTTTTAACCATTGAACGTAGTACATCAATAGTCAATCGCTTTTCCGAAGGAAAATCTAATATCAACGCATCAATATCATTTTTCCTCTTATCAAGCATCTTATTTAAACGGACACTTTGCGGATTAGTAGAACGCACCCTTTGTGTTTTTTCGTTCCACTCCTTTTCTGTTACCCATACTTCTGTTACACCTTTAGCAACCTTCCTATCCAATGTATATTGAATTGAAATAGGATATTCACCTTTGGCATTACACTTACCATCTTTCCGCAAGACAAACTTGCCTGTGTTACTTAATGACTTTACACGTCCCATACACTTACTATTTTAAATTTAGGAATATGGTGCAAACATACTGTAATTTTCGGGAAACATATTCGGCTTTAAAACGCCTTAAAACGAAAAATGGACGATTATAAAACCGCCCATAATATTCGTTTTCACCTGTTTTTCAAGGCTTTTTAAAGTTTTCCGCGCTAATACTCTTCCTCGTTAAAAAAGAAATCTTCTTTACTAGGATAATCCGGCCAAATATCTTCGATACTCTCATAGATTTCGCCTTCATCTTCCATCTCTTGCAGATTCTCTATCACTTCAAGAGGAGCACCCGAACGCATAGCGTAATCAATCAATTCGTCCTTGGTCGCCGGCCAGGGAGCATCTTCCAGTTTCGATGCTAATTCCAATGTCCAATACATAATCTTGAGTATTAAAAAGTGAATACTTATTTTCTATTTTTCGGCAAAAGTATAATAAAATCTATCATTTCCAACTATTATCCCAGAATATTTCACTATTTTGTTCATCAAAATTAATTTTTCGGGATAAAACAAACAAATAATCTGATAATCTGTTGACAAAAGCTAACACTTCGGGAGAAATTGTACAAGTTTCGGACAGAGTCAGAATGCGACGTTCGGCTCTTCGACAAATCGTACGGCACACATGACAAACAGCCGCTCCACGGCTACCTCCGGGTATGATAAAGGCACAAAGTTCGGGCAGTTGTTCATCCAGCTTATCAATCTCGCGCTCGATGCGTTCCACATCTTCCGGAGTAAGGATACTGGCGGCTTTCAGTTGTGTTTTTTCCTGGTCAGTTGCCAGATGTGAACCGATAGAGAATAGCTTATGCTGTATACTCAGGATAAAATCCCGGTCTGCCTCATCCAGCAAATACGTATTCAGCCATCCCAGATGGGAATTAAGTTCGTCAATTGTTCCGTATGCTTCCAAACGAATATGGGTCTTCGGAACGCGGCTTCCGCCAACAAGACTGGTAGTTCCTTTGTCACCGGTCTTTGTATATACAAGGCTTTTTTTCATAAACGTCTATTTTTCATCATTACTATATATAAGATTAACGTATAAAGGTAATCAGAAGTTGACGATATAATGCTGTTTAATCTTTGTTGTATCAAAAAAAAGCAAGCCTGCATCATACAAGTCAAAAGTGATTCCCACCCGCTCATCATTCTGTAACTGTTTCCAAAGATTTTTCATTGCCTTTGAATAGCAGATCCCATGAACGACAAACAAACTATTCGGAGTAGTCCGACGGGAACAGATGTTAAAAACTTCTTCCAGCAAAGCCGGATTCCGATAGTCATTCAGATACAGAAAGTCTACCGGAGTATCGGCATCCAGAAAGAGCTCTGATAAGTCAGAAGCAAAAAGATACCCGGCAGAAGGTTTGGCTGACTGTAAATATAAAGAGGCTGCCGAGGGCTGGCCTACTTCTATGATAGTGGCCGGTTGCACTTTATTCACCAGGCGGAACAACAGACGGTTGATCCTTGGTATTCCTTTCTCCCATCCCTGTGTTGTGATCCGCTTTTTCTGTTCCGCCTTCAGCAGGTCGTATGCATAATAAGGCATCTTCTCATAAATCACGTCCGTGATCAGACTGAAAGCAAAAGGAGAGTGCACACCATATCCGCAACGGTAGCGGAAACGGGAGAGCCAGATTAAAGGTCTTTTTAGGTAATACAGAAGATTCATAAACCAGTCTTTCATTTTTTTTGTTCGTGACGCAAAGATATATTATTTTATTGAAAAAAGGGCCGGCTCCCGCGGTGGACCGACCCTTTTAATCATTTATTTCAAGTAACTACTGCAGTCTGAATACTACAGGTACAGTATATTTTACTCGAACTTTCTTACCGTTCTGCACTCCGGGCTTCCACTTAGGCATTCCACTTATCACACGGATAGCTTCTTTATCCAGGTAAGCATCTACCCCTCGTACAACTGTCGGATTAGTAATCGATCCGTCTTTGTCTACAACAAACTGAACAATTACGCGTCCTTGTGAGCCCATCTCCTGAGACATTGTCGGATATTTGATATGAGTACTCAAATATTTCAGCAATTCAGCTGAACCACCAGGAAATTCAGGCATGATTTCTACACTTACGTGAATAACATCTTCCTCAACTTCTTTAGTTTCCACTACTGGCGGTACCCAAACAACCTTGTAAGGTTCATTCACATTGTCCGGCACTACTGAAACGTTATCCGTCACCTCTTCGGTATCATCTACTATTTCGATCCATTCGGATTGCTTGATTTCCGGTGGAGGGGGCGGTTCCAGTTTCTCTTCAGGGAATGTGATTGGAACGAGCTCCGTTACAAAGATGGATTCATCATCAGATGATACTGCCGCAACTCTTACATCATGCTGTGTCCATTCGAACGATACGAACATGAAAGCAAGCGCAACAACCAAACCCATCAACAACCAAGAACCTCTTTGATTCTCAATTGCAGCCTTTTTTGATTTCTTGGCTTCCATAAAAAATGTGTTTAAGTAATTAATAATAGAAAATATATAGCATATATACTACTTTTCGTTTTCTGTCTTAAGCATTACTTAAAGTGCTCTCTAGCTGCAATAAATATAGCATTTTTATGGATAGGATGTAACTTTAGTTCTTGTTTATTTTATTCTTTTTCCTTCTTTTGGATAAAATTTATGAATTAGCATTCAATTCCGCCATTCTACTTTCACAAGCAGAATCTGTCTTGCAACTCTTTTTTATATTTCCTGGAAACAAATAACTCTGTCACGTTATCAAAAGGCGGATAAAGCATACATTTATTATCCTTTATAATCATCAAATAATCGATATTAATAATATATGATTGATGTATCTGAACAAAACAAGGCGAATATTTGATTATCTGTTCAGCAGTCATTCCACGCCGTAACACCACTGGCAATTGAGTGCTAAGTATCACCTCCCATTGCTTGCGTTCGGCACAATAACGAAAAAACACAACCTCAGCCGGATGCAAGGCACGCATATCATTAGTCGGTGTAAACACTATGAATGTTTGCCCCATATACAAAGATGCTCCTATTGGCAATGACCTTTTTTGTTCCGCTTCTACTTGTGTTATAAAGCGTGTAAGAATGTACTCCAGTTCCTGTTCCTTGAATGGTTTCAACAAATAATCGAACACCGATTCTCTAATAGCATGTATCATATACTTTTCATAAGCCGTATAGAAAACCACCCGTATATTCCATGAAATACTGTCGCGCAGACCATGCAACAAATCTAAACCTGCTGTATCCGACATTTCCACATCCAAAAACAACAAATCCGGTTGTATCTTAACTATAAGTTTCTTTCCCTGCTTATCATTTCGCGCAGTTCCTTCTATAGAGAAGCGTGGATTCTTTTTCAATGCATCACTCAACTTCCCAATAGCCACTTCATCGTCATCAACTATAACTACTTTATACTTATTCATATCTTCTGTGTTTTCTTCTGGTGGATATTCCCATAATATTATATCCAGTTACTATTTCATCAAGTGAGGATGCGGTGTACGAGGCACCTGCCTGGCTTTTTCTCTTATACCATATTGATCCGAAGTTTTAAACGAATTAAAATCTCGCAACGGATCATAATTTATATCCTTTGCAAAGAACTCTTCTATTACAAATGGCTTACCAGCTATTGTTTTAATTCTCTCTACAATCAGCTGACGCGATATTGTATTGAAATATAGACGGTTATCATCCATACAACTTATAATTTCAGAGTGCCAGATACCACTCTTATAGCCCATCCCTCCTTCGAAAAAGCCTGTGCGGGGATACCGGGAATCATTCAGCAAGTGCTTCCAATAGACGCTACCCTTAGTATTATTAAAATCTGTCGTAAGGTTCAGACCAAGGGGAACCTCCCATGCCTGGCTTTCTATTGACTCAGCTGTATAGTTTGGGCTATCGTTATAATGATATTCATCTAATAGTTTACCAAAGCCATGTCCTCCGCCTTCATGTACAAAAATATTTTTCCAGTCACCAGTACTTATACCAATACTAGAATTTCCAGACCATTGAAGATTCCCTTCTGTCAGCGGAATAATAGCGTAACTTAATCCGTTATTCCATATCCAACATATACCTCCATAGCGTGAATCATTAACTAAAAGAAAAACAGGAACTTTATCAATAGACGTTTTATTCTCTATGATATCCGGACAGGTAGAACTCACGAAATCGAAAATCTCATTATAATCTTTTACTTGCATGTCCGAGTAATTGTTTCCCCAACTTGTTTTAAAATAGGTGTTTCTCATTTTTCCCGTATCCGTATTTCCCGCACCAGTTTCTTCTGAAACAGTAGGAAGGATATAAACATTGAAATATTCACGATATGATTTATATGGCTCTACAGAGAATAAACAGTTTAAAGCTTCACGTGCACTACTTTCAAACAAGCCATTAGGCGCTAATTCATTGGTGGTAAATCCATCACCTGTTACAACCAGAGTTACCGGATGGTTTTCCCTCATTTTTTGATATACAATAACATCTCCTGTCGAATAGGTT